>ERZ1292625.112-Hain-H41-01um-R1-112-length-132494-cov-8_pt1 | contig 132494 bp, 125 predicted proteins | sample MGYA00564400_ERZ1292625 | MGnify/ENA primary metagenome ERZ1292625 (study PRJEB36523, sample SAMEA6512639) | groundwater metagenome | collected 2019-01-08 | study: AquaDiva: Metagenomics assemblies of 32 groundwater samples | reverse complement strand
GCAATCGCCGATCCGCTGCTGCGACGAGCCTTCGGCCGACGGGCTCGCCCCTCGGTCCCGCGACGTGGCTCGACGATTTCGCGACGAACCGTCATGAGTAGTCCGGGCTACGGCAGCGCCACCGAAAACGTGACTTCAGTGCCACGCTCATTGTAGGTCAGATCGGGGAAGAAGGCTTTGGCAAGAAACACACCGCGCCCGTTTGTGTCGCGACTGTCGCAGGGTTGATCCGATCGCGTCAGGAAGCGGTTCCAGGTGAAGCCGTTTCCTTCATCCGTGATCGCATACCGCATGCGACGGTGCAACTTGTCATACAGCGCCCGGACGATGACGCGACGCGTGGCAAACCGGGGGTTGCGGCGGCGTTCTTCGATCAAGGCCTCAAACCGGTCGGTACTCAACGCCTCATGTTTTTCATGATAAAAGATTTCAAGGCTGCCATGTTCCACTGCATTGACGATCAACTCGATCAAGGTCGTGCGAAGGTGCAGCCGTTGGGTTTCAGCAAGCCCCATAGCCGTACTCTCAATCAGCCAGGTCACGCAGGATTCCACGTCGCCGGGATCGCTGCCGATGACCAGGCGATACTCCAACTGCTCGATGCCCGGGACATCGTCGATGGTCCGGGGGATTCTTTGAAGTGCCCGATCCAGGGCCATGCCCAGGTCTTCTGCCAGGGCCGGTTTGTACAGACAATCTCCTGCACCGGCTCGAACGGCTTCCAGAAGGGCCTGTTCATTTCCCGCTTCGGTGGTCGCGATGACGGCCGTCCGTGCGCTGCGTTTGAGCGCTTCGCGGATGAGCCTGAATCCGTCCGGCTGGGGAAGAAAGAGATCGGTCAGGAGGACATCCGGAGACGCCATGTCCATCATGGCCAAGGCTACCTGCGGATCCGGCGCTGTCAGAGTCGAGAGGCCTCGCATTTTCGCCTGTTCCATGACCATGGCCAGTGTTTCGGCGCAAGGCTCTACGATCAACAGTGTTCTGGATGAGGCGGGACGTGTCATGAAGGAAATCCCTTCTCGATGATCACCTGCAGGGCGGCCGTCAATCGCTGAACTTCGGCATGGACCCGCTCTCCGATTGCTGCGATCTCGTTCAGGGCCGACCGTCGGGCCGATTCTTCAAGCTGCCCCGCGGCGGCCACGGTCGGGCGGGCACAGAACTCCATGGCCGATCCTTTCAGTTTGTGCGCTTCCTTGGCCAGCATCGGAAGATTCTTGTCGGCGAGGGCTGTCTGGATTGCAGTGAGTGTTGCGGGTGAACGCTCGAGGAACATCTCGGCCAGGGTCAGAAACAAGTCCTGATCGCCGTCGAACCGTTCCATGGCGGACGCCAGGTCCATGACGGGTTGACCATCCATTACGACTTCTCCTTTGCCGGACCTGAGCTGTCCAACACTTCGACGCCGAGGAGCGCCACGTCGTCGGGGAAAATGTCGCCCCCTAGCCATTGTCGAGCGGTGGTCATGGTATCTCCGATGCTGTGCGCCAACGTGTGGTTACGGTGGCTTTCCAGTGTGGCCTGCAAGCGTTCCCTGCCCCACAGCTCCCCGGTCGGCGACGGGGCTTCATAGATCCCATCACTCAGGAGATACAGACGATCCCGAGGCCGCAATTGTGCGGTCGCACTGTCGAAGGTGATGGTCGGGTCGAACCCGAGCGGGAGGCTCGCCGACGATAACCATTGCGAGGCCCCTTGCAGGGAATGGAGAAATGCGCCGCAGTGCCCCGCTGCTGCATACGATACGGTCTGCGACGGAAGATGCAGACGCCCGACCCACAGGGTGAAATATTCCCCGTCCTGGGTCAGCGGAAACCGACGGTTCGCTTCCGTGATGATGGCCCCCGGATCGAAACTTCCGACGGCTTTCGCGAGATTCTCTTCACGCAAAAAACTCATCAATGCGACGGCGCGCAAGGCCGCGGCCACACCGTGGCCCGACGCATCGAGAATATAGAGACCGAGCGTCTCGGAGCCCCAGGCGCCGACCTGAAACAAGTCGCCGCCCAAAGCGAGAGACGGTTGGTAGGCCCACTGCATGCCGATTCCCGGAGCCGGCATGCCGGGCAGAGGAAGCTGCGCGCGCACGAATTCCGCAGCCGATTGCAGTTCGCTCTCCAGTTCGGCTTGCTTTGCGGACAGCAGCCGATGAGAACGATCGAGATCGTCGCGCGTGCGTTCGATTTCACGGACCAGCGCACTGGATCGGAGGCTGGCCTGCACCCGTGCCAGGACTTCCTGCTTGCTCGCCGCCTTGCTGAGAAAATCGTCGGCCCCGCGCGAGAGACCCTCCGCAATTTGTCCGGGCTGGTCGTGCGCGGTCATGAGCACGACTTGGCTGGACCGTAACTCCCCATCCGCACGGATCGCCTCGCAGACGCTAGGGCCGTCCAGACCCGGCATCATCCAATCGAGGATCACCAGATCCGGACGCTGTGCGCGGACAGCTGCCAATCCGGCAACTCCATCGCCGGCTTCGATGACACGGTAGCCCAACCGTTTCAGCCGCCCGGCCATACTGATACGGGTCATCTCATCGTCGTCGACGAGAAGGATGACCGGCGTAGGCTTGGCGGCCTTACCGGCAAGAGGTTCATCCTCGATGCGATGCGCTGGCTCAGCCACGTCTGCTGCTCCTGATAGCGGATTTATCCGGCCGCGGGAAGACGGCTCCCCGCAAGGGCATCCTGTTCCGAAGTATAGACCGGCAGGATCTGGTGGAGATTTGCCAGGGTGATGATTTCTTTGACATAGCTCTGGGGGTTCAGGAGGCTGACCATGCCTTGCGTGGCGGGAAAACTCTGGGCCAACAGCGCCAACGTGCCGAGAGCCGAACTATCCAGAAAACGAACACCTTGCATGTTCAAAATCAGGTGCCGACAGCCGCTGTGCTTACTTCGCTCCACCGCAGCTTTGAACGTAGTGCGATTGGCGTAGCTCAGTTCTCCCGTCAAATCGAGAATGATGGACTGCCCGATACGGCGTTCAGTGATCTGCATAGTAGGCTCCTCTCATGACTGGAGAAAAAGCCTTATGCGATTTTCTTCGCCAGGCTCGACACCCCGGACTCGATCATCGGGATCGTCTTGTGCAAATTCGCCAGTTCGATGATCTGACGAACCGTCGGCTGAGGATACGCCAGCGAGAGCTTGCGTTTATCGGCTCCCAATTGCCGATGAGTGATCATCAGCAATCCCAACGCCGCGCTGTCGAGAAACACCACCTGTGACAGGTCGATCACGACTTCCTCCACGTGATCGGTGCAGATGGTCTTCAGCACTTCCTGAAACGCTTTGCGCTGCGTGTAGGTAAAGTTGCCTTCGAGTCTCAGAGTGGCTTTCTTGTTATGAATTTCCTGGGTAATTTTCATGATGGCTCCTCTACGCGCAAAGGTGAACGATCAGGCACGGGTGACATGGTTCAAAATGGTCGTCGCAATATCGTTGAGCGGCCGGACGGCCTCGGCGGCACCGAGTTTAATGTGTCCTCATGAAGACGCCGGTAAAATGATCGAACATTCCACGCCTTACCCCTTAACCCGCATTATTCATGAGCGCTTCTGCTGCAATCGCGGATTCGCAGCTGCGACCAGCCTGTCGGCGGGCGGGCTCGCCGCTCGGTTGGTCGACATCCTGTTCAAGGATGCCTTCCTCCCTCCCGGCTCCGCGCGCCCGTCTCGCTTCGCGACTCCGCACTTTCGCGACGAACCGTCATGAATAATGCGGGTTAAACCATACGAACAGCATGAGATAGACGAGGTAGGCCGTGACCATCGTCCCGCTGAACGTCCAGACGAGGGCAGTACCTATCCTGCGGTGGGTGGTCATGCCGGCCACCATGGCCCCCACGCTCCCGTATCGCAGGCGATGCAGGCCCATATAAAGATTGTACGCGCCTAACCCGATGGTCGTGACGGCGAACAACATATGCATCGCGAATACGGGCACGTAGAGCGACCAATACTGACTCTCGGATCCTCGGAAGGACTCACGTCCGAAGAGAAGTTGTTTGAGTACGTAGGCCACCAGCCAGATGCCGGTGATCGTGCACCCCACCATCATGCGATGCGAATGATGAGACACATCGTGGGACTTGGCGGATCGAACGCCTGCCAGGACGATCAGGTAGGCCGCCGTCACGCTGAAGAGAACGAAATACCAGAGGCTCGCCTTGAGGTCCATGGTCTACTTCCTTCGGTCATGACCCACATCGATCTAACCCGGACTATTCATGAATGCCTGCTCCGGCGTCCGATTCTCTCGCCCGGCGGGGCTGTTCTCGTTCGGCCTCCTCGACGGACTGCCAGTACGCCTGCGTCGGCCGGCCTTGGCACCCGGCGCGCGTGTATCAGGGAAGTCGAGCCGAGGCACCTTCATTGGGCAACAATGCATCGAGCGTTTCTTCGTTGGCATGGTTCTCAAGAATGATGATTTCTACCCGCCGGTTCTTAGTCCGCCCTTCAGGGGTATCGTTCGTTGCGACCGGCTTTGAGTCGGCAAAACCGGTGGCTGAGAGGTGCGTAATCGGCACCTCATAGAGCTCCGAGAAAATTCTGACGACCATGACCGCTCGCACGGCGGAGAGTTCCCAGTTCGAAGGAAACTGCGCCGTTCTGATTGGCACATTGTCCGTATGACCGAGAATTCGAATGTGGCGACCCATTTCGAGCAGAACCTCGGAAAGAGCTTTCAGGAACGGCAATGCTTCCGAACGCACCCGCGCTTCCCCGCTTTGAAAGAGAATGGATTCCGGTAAGGAAATCATAATGGACCCGTGGCCGGTTTCTACAATTTTAACGTCCGCTATCTCTCCCTTGAGGAGGGGATTGATCCTGGACACGATTTCTCGCATTCTGCGGATGACGGGATCGTTGACAGGCTCTGGTTCGGGCGGGATCATTTTCGGTTTTGTGTCGCCGATGCTGAAGGGGAGCCGGCTGGACGGGATACTGTTCACCGGATTCAACGCGGCCTTGATCGAGTCGCTCACCGTGCGATATTTGCCCTCGTTGACCGACGACACCGAATACATCACAACGAAAAAGGCGAACAACAACGTGATGAAGTCCGCATAGGACACCAGCCAGCGTTCGTGGTTTTCGTGCTCCTCGTGTTTCTTTTTCGCCATTGAATCCCCGTGAATCGTCTCACGTGAAACGTGAAGTGTCAGCTCTAGGCCACGAGATACGTTTCCGCACGACGAGCGACGTTATTTCTTGTCTTCTTTGGTGCGCTCATGCGGAGGGAGGAAACTTTCGAGTTTTTCCTGCAGGAGCCGGGGGTTTTCGCCCTGAGCCAGACCGACGAGCCCCATAATGACCATGGTGCGCAACCCGGCCTCTTCCTTCAGTTTGAACTTCATCTTGTTGCCGATCGGCAGGAAGAACAGGTTCGCCGCACCGACGCCGTAGACCGTTGCAACGAAGGCAACGGCGATACCACCGCCGAGTTTTGACGGGTCGGCCAAGTTTTCCATCACGTGGATCAACCCGAGTACGGCGCCAAGAATCCCGACGGTGGGCGCATATCCGCCGGCGGCTTCCCAGACCTTGGCCGCATGGACCCCTTCCTCTTCATGGTGTTCGACCTCGATTTCCAGGATTTCCTGGAGCAGTTTCGGGTCGGTTCCATCGACGATCAACTGGATGCCCTTTTTAAAAAATGGATCGTGCAGGTCCTTCAGTTTTCCTTCCAACGCGAGTAACCCCTGCTTGCGTGAGACGTTGGCCAGGTCGAGGATCTGGGTGATGGTGCCTTTCACGTCGTGAGGAGGATTGGTCAGCGCCAGCGAGACCATGCTGATGGATTTCAGGACGACGGAGAGGGGGTTTTGGACGCAACAGGCTCCGATCGTCCCTCCCATGACGATGATAAATGCCGTCAGTTGGAGGACTGATCCGATATGACCGCCTTCGAGCGCCTGGCCGCCCAGGATGGACCCGATTGCGATGACGACACCTAAGATTGTTGCGATATCCACTGGTCGATTACCTCACCACTGCGTCCGGACGCCGCGCATCGCTGTACCCAGAATGGTGGGCTTGCGTCGTTCGGAAACACTCTGATAGCGTGCGGTCGAGTCACAATTGTCTTGCATGGAGGTGCTCTTGTGGGTCCTGCCGATAGCTTGATGCTCGATGCCAAACAAGCCATTCTCGATGAGCAACATCGGAAGTTTCAGGTCCTGCAGCAAGAAGGGCGTTGGCCGGAAGCCATGCAACAATTTCATGTCACTTTGCATTGCGCCTCGGATGTGTTGACGGAGTCGTTGCAGTTGCTTGAGAGGGTCCTTGACGCCCGAAGCCGCCGCGGACCCTCCCTGCCACCCTCTTCCGACCCCCAGAGTTCCTAACGCACCCCTGGATGATCGTAACGCCTCTGTCGCACCCCACTCACGGTCAGGCAGCTTCTTACGCTGCTTCCCGGGCCAAGAGCAGCCGGCTCAGATCCACCAGAATGAGGAGGCGGTCATCGATCCGCCCGACTCCCTGGGTGAATTCAGCACCGGCCATTGTGCCGACCGAAGGCGGCGGCTCAATGGCGCTTCTCGGTACCCGCAACACCTCTTCCACTGAATCCACGATCAGCCCGACCAGTCGTGCCTGCACCGAGACCACCACGATTCGCGTCTGAGTGGTCTGTTGGGCCCCGCTGAGGCCGAAGAGTTTCCGGAGGTCCAGCACGGGAATAATGCGGCCACGCAGATTGATGACGCCCTCCACATAGGAGGGCGTCTTTGGAACTCGCGTGACCTCCACGATCCGGTTGATCTCCTGCACACTGAGGACATCCACCGCGAACTCTTCGCTCCCGATCAGACAAATCACGAACTGCAGCAGATCGTCACCGTTCTTCTCCTCCAGACGGTCCGCAGAATTTTCTGCGGTCGCCTGGTAGTGAGATTGCACCTGTTGTTCAGTCGCACTCATGCTGGGCTCCTTCTCGTGGTTGCTGCTTAGAGCTTGAATCCACCCACGATCCCCTGCAATTCGACCGCCAACTGGCTCAGGTCCTGGCTTGCCTTCGCCGACTCATGTGCGCCGGACGACGACTCTTTAGTGACCTTCGCCACGTTTTCGATGTCGCTCGCGATCTGCTGCGTCGCCACAGATTGCTCTTCCGATGCCACGGCGATCTGTCGGATCATATCGGCGCTCTCTGAGACCATGCGCACGATCTGCGACAGGGCGTCACCGGTCTTATTGACCAGATCCACACCGGCCGTGACTTTCTGGGTACCCTGCTGCATCGAGTCCACAGCGCCCCGTGTATCGTGCTGGATCTGGCGGATCATGTCGCCGATTTCCTTGGTCGCTTTGGTGGTCCGTTCCGCAAGTTTCCGGACTTCATCGGCCACCACGGCGAATCCCCGACCCTGTTCACCGGCTCGAGCCGCTTCAATGGCCGCGTTCAAGGCCAGCAAATTGGTCTGGTCGGCGATGTCTTCGATCGTTCGCACAATCTCGCCGATCTGGTCGGACGATTTGCCCAAATCAGAGATGATGGTTGCGGAATTCGACACAGCTTCAGACAGCTGTTGCATACCGGAGATGGTGCTCGACACCACGGTTCCACCCTCTTGAGCGGTTTTCACGGTGTCTTGCGCCAGACTGGCTGCTTTGCCGGAGTTCTGCGCAACTTGTCCGACGGTCGCATTCATCTCCTCCACCGCAGCGGCAGTTTGAGACGCGCGCGACGTCAAGGTGTCGGTGCCCTTCGAGATCTCCTCGGCGGTCGCTGACAATTCAACCGAGGCGGAAGCGACTTTGTCCGTCACGTGAGCGACCTTCTTAATCATGTGCTGTAACTTTTCGATAAACTCGTTGAAGTACTTGCCCATGTGCGCGATTTCGTCGTTGCCCTCACAAGGCACACGCTTGGTGAGGTCGCCCTCGCCCTTCGCAATGTCGCGCAAAATGTCGCTCATTTTGGCCAACGGCTGCAGCACAATGTTGCGGAGCAGGAAGTACGTGATCACCATGATGATCACAACGATACCGGCCATCAGTCCGCCGGTCTGCCACATAGACTTATTGGAGAGTACAATCGCCGGCCCCATCGGCAGAGACACGCTCAATATGCCGAGCGTGTCGCCGACCTGGTTGCTGGTATGGCAGCTGATGCAGGCAGCGGTCGTCGCCTTATCTATCATGGCACGACGATAGGTCGGCACTCCGTTGACATCATCCCGGCGAGCGTAACTCTCTGCTCCGCCCATGATGGCCCTGATGGCCTCGTTCTCAAAATTGTCCTTCGGAGAGTTGGCCGGGTTCACGGGATTCTGACTCACCAGCCTGGCGTTATACAGGCCTGTCCGGCTGGCCTCCTCGCCCATTTCTCGAACCGCAGTAGCAGGCACCGGAATGGCATCCGGGTTGCCGCTATGGTCTTTGAGCACCTGAATCTCAGAACCGGCTTTCGACTTTTTGATCTTGGCGGCATAGTTGGTGGCGATATAGGCGCGCCCGATCATGATCTGCTGAGACAGAACCTGGGCACGCCCGGACAACATCATGTCCATCTTGTCTTCTTCCTGCTGATACAACACGAAGAGCCCGATAGCAATGGCGACGAACGCCGCCACGGAAATCGACAAGATGAACTTCGGGCCGATCGTCATACTTTTCATCATGCTCCCCATAACTCCTCCTACCTCTCCATGTGTGAACGATTGAGTTGACGATTCCTGTCACACCATATTCATGATTTCGCCGATGACTTTGGAGAGCGAAACCACTTTTTCTGCGCACCCGGCTTCCACTACGGCTTTCGGCATGCCGTACACGATACTCGAGGCTTCGTCTTGCGCCACCGTTCGCCCCTTCGCCGCCTTGATCGCTTTCATTCCTTCCAATCCGTCGTGGCCCATTCCGGTTAAGATCACCCCGATCGTGCGTTCGCCATACAGCGCCGCCACGGATTTCAACATGATGTCGACCGACGGAGCGTGAGGATGGTTTTCCACATTAGGCGACAACTTGACGACTGAACTCGTAATCGTTTTTTTGACGATGCGGAACTGCATCCCGCCGGGAGCGACGAGCACGCGGCCGGGTTTCACTTCATCCCCCTCGACGGCTTCACGCACATCCAAAGGACATAGGCTATTCAGGCGTTCGGCGAAGGGCTTGGTAAAGAATTTGGGCATGTGCTGGACGATGACGATTCCAGCCGGACAATCCGCCGGGATCATCGGCATGATTTCAAACAAGGCCTGCGGCCCCCCCGTGGAGCATCCGATCGCAATGAGCTTGGTGCCGCGAGTCACACTCACCGATTGGCTGCTCAACGCTTTGACCTGCATGGCAGACGACTTCGTGACGCCCGTCATCGGAATCTTTTTCAGTTTCGCGCCGGCATATCTGGCGGCCAGCACTTTGGACACCAGCTGTTGTTGAATGTCCGCAATCTTGGATACGACACCATCGAGTTGTTTCGGCACAAAATCCACCGCGCCCCATTCCAGTGCTTGCAGGGTTTCTTGAGCGCCTTCCACGGTGATCGAACTGACCATAATGACCGGCACGGGGAACTTCGACATGATTTGCTGCAACGCCTGCAGTCCCGTCATTCCCGGCATTTCCACATCCATCGTGACGACATCGGGCTTCAACTGCTGAACCTGTTGAACGGCTTCCTCACCGTTTCTCGCCACACCCACTACGTGGATCTGTTTGCCCTCTTCGAGCATGGTCGTCAGACTTTTTCGCATGAAGGCCGAGTCGTCCACGACCAGAACGCGGACCGGATTCGCTGGACGCTGTGCCTGAGACAGTGGAAGTGCCATAACCTTTAGCCGATACATCGGCCGTCTGTTCCGAAAGCTTAAGTGCGTCTTCGGATCAGCGGTCGGTCCTGAATTCAGTGCTTATGCCGCCTTCGCTTGCTGGTTGGACTCGTCTATATGGAAGGCGAGTTTCTCTCCCAACATTTTGGCGTCGAATTTCGTGATATAGTCGGTCGCCCCGACTGCCTTGCCCTTTTCCATGTTGCAGGCACCGGTCAACGAAGAGTGCAACATGACAGGCAAGTGGGCCAGTCTCGGGTCGGCACGAATGTGCTTGGTCAATGTGAATCCATCCATTTCCGGCATCTCAATGTCGCTGAGAATGCATTGAATCTGATCCACCCGCTCCTTGCCTTCCGCCGTCGCCTGATCTGCGAGTGCTTGCAGCTTCGCCCAGGCCTCCCCTCCGGTGGTCGCCATGATGTAGGACATCTCGAGACGTTCCAACGCTTTACGAATCTGCATCCGAGCCACGGATGAATCGTCGGCAAACAACATGCACTTTGATTTAAGCGCCGGAGCGGCCACCATACCGGCAAACACCTCATCGTCCGAACGGGGACAAATGTCGTTCAGCACTTTCTCGACATCCAGAATCAGAACCATGCGTCCATCCTCAAGCATCGTGACGGCCGTGACCGCGCCTTTGTTGTTTTCTCTGACGATCGCCGGTGGCGTCTTGATGGCTGACCATGAGAAGCGAATGATTCGATCGACTCCTGCGACGAGAAAGCCCTGCAAACTTCCGTTGTACTCGGACACGATCAAATAGGGATGTGTCCCTGCCGGACCTCCCGGTTGACCCTCGTTTTCCGTTCCCAATCCCAAGCTGCGTTTAAGGCCCACCACGGGAACCATGATTCCACGAATATTGGCCATCCCCACGATGCGGCTGTCTGCCTCCGGAATCTGGGTGAGCTCCGGTAATTTCATCACTTCACGCACCTTGAACACGTTGATCCCGAAGATTTCGTTCGTACCGAGTTTAAACAGCAGCAATTCCATCTGATTGGCCCCGGCCAATCTGGTTCGAGCATCGATTTCATTGATGAGAGTGGACATACTTCCTCCGATCTCGCACGTCGCTGTTCATCTATCGCGGTAGCCTACGCAGGCGACTATCCCTCACCTGTCTCTGCTTACCCGCCGGTGACGACCGTTAGACGGCCATCCCGGAGTTGTGCCAGGCCTGGGCGTTCTGGACCAATTCCGAAGTGTCCAGAATCAACACGACCTTACCCTCGCCGGTAATGGTGGCTCCTGACACGCCTTTGATCGTTTCCAGGTAATCCCAGATGGACTTGATGACGACTTCCTCCTGCGAGCGCAGTTCGTCGACCACCACGCCGACTCGTCGATCGCCCAACGCGGCGACGACCACATAAAACCGTTCCCGCTCTTTGTCTGTCGGGATATCAAATTCCTGCGCCAGGCGGATCAGCGGCAGGACACGATCTCGCAAATGCAGCACTTCACGCCCGTTGATCGTTTTGATGTCCGAACGTGAGATCAGGACCGCTTCGATCACGGTGCTCAGTGGGATGGCGAAAATCGAGCGTTCAACTTCGACCATCAACGCCTGAATGATCGCAATGGTCAGCGGCAGCTTGATGATGACCTGGCTGCCTTTGCCGGGCTCGGATTCCAAATCCACGCTGCCGTTGATCTTTCGAATGTTGGTGCGTACCACATCCATGCCCACGCCACGACCCGACACATCGGTCACCTGTTCTGCCGTGCTGAATCCCGGAAGAAAAATGAGGTTCAAGACTTCGCGATGTTCCATCGTCGCGAGTTCGGCTTCACTGATTAAACCTTTGGCCAGCGCCTTGGCTTTGATCTTCTCGACCTGAATGCCGCGACCGTCGTCATTGATGCGAATGACGATGCTGTTGCCTTCCTGGCTGGCGGCAATGGTCAGCTGCCCTCCTGCCTGCTTGCCCTTTGCCTGCCGTTCTGCCGGAGTTTCAATGCCATGATCGATGGCGTTGCGCACCAAGTGCACGAGCGGGTCTCCGATTTCGTCGGCGACGGACTTATCCAGTTCGGTTTCCTCGCCGCGCATTTCGAGATGAACCTGCTTGTTCAGCTTCTGCGAGAGGTCACGCACCATGCGAGGCAACTTGGCAAACACCTTCTTGATCGGCAGCATACGGGTCTTCATGACGGCGAGCTGCAGGTCCGTGGTCACCAGATTGAGTTGCGCGAGCGTTTCGCTCAAGACGCGCACTTGGGGATCGGCCTCATGATTTTGTTCCAACTGCGTCCCGATCTTGATCAGACGATTGCGACCCAAGACCAACTCCCCGACCAGATTCATCACACTGTCAAGGCGTTTGGTTTCTACCCGAATCGTGGCGTCTTCTTCGGCCGGTTTGGGCTGCTTCTCCTGCTTATGAAGTGCCTGATCGAGGGCGCGCTCGGTAATGGCTTTGGCCTGGAGAAGAATCTCTCCCAGAGGTGTCTTCGGATCCGGCTGGTGCTGTTGGGCGTTAAGCGCATCAAGAACCTGATCTTTGGAGGCCAGGCCTTCATTCACCAGAATCTCGCCCAGTGTTGGCGGCGGAAGGGCAGGAGTCTCCTGTACGGGTGCGGCGGCTTCGACTTTCGGTGCGGCGGCTGGGGCCGCGGTGCTTACCGTACCGTTAATGATATCGTCCAGCTTGGATGCAATGGCTGCCGTCGCGACGTGGTTGTCGGTGCCCGATTCGCGAATGTCGGCCATGATCGCTTTGATGACATCGATGGTTTCAAGAATGACGCTGATGATCGCCGGATTGACGGCCATTTCGGCCTGGCGCAGCTTGTTGAGAATATTCTCCCCGCGATGCGCAACGTCCACCAGATGGTTGAAACCCAGAAAGCCGGCGGATCCTTTCATGCTATGCATCGCACGAAAGATTTCGTTCAGGAGATCCGTATTGTTGGGATCGGATTCCAGCGTGACGAATCGCTGGTCCAACACTTCCAGCATTTCATTGGATTCGGTCAGGAAGTCGTTGAGTATTTCCTGCATTTCATCGCTCATAACCCACCTCAGTTAAAACCGAATTGCTTCAAGATTTCGTCCGCGAGATCCTGGTCCATCGACGTGTTCTTGGTCGCTTCGAGTTGCTTCAACATTTCGCTGGCTTTGCCCTGATCGGTCTTCGCAGCCTGTTTTTGATAGGGACCGAAGACCACCACGAGTTGAAGCAGCTTATGCTCGACTTCATCCAGAATCGTAACGAGTTTATTGACGCTCTGCGCCACCAGGTCCTGGAACGACAGGGCCGTCATGATATCCAGCAGCCGCTTGTCGTCCTGTCCGAGGGCCTGCCCCAGGGTTTGCATCTGTTGTATGAACGCGGGGGACACCTTCGCTTGCTGGAACGTCTGTGTCATCTCCTTCAGCATCTTGCTGATCTGGGCGTGGTTGTCCTGGATGGCCTCCACTTCCAGCATCACTCGATGCGTCCCCTGTTCGGTCTGAGTTTTGAGATTCAAGAGATGGGTCTGCGCTTGCGGCAACTGCTCCGTGGATGCATTGACCGGGGCGCTGAATTCCGAGAGCGTTTTCATCGTGGTATCGATGAACCGGGCCAACTCTCCGAGCTCCTCGTAGAGCTTCGTGTCGGGTGCCTTCTCCGCCGGCTCATCCTCATTGACCACATTCTGCGTTTTTGCTGCCGCCTGTGGTTGTGCCATCGTGACCCTCACCGGTTAAGAGCCGATTACTTGAAAATCTTGTTGATCTTCTCCTGCATCGTCTCGGCGGTGAACGGCTTGACGACATAGTTGCTGACGCCGGCCTGGACGGCCTCCATCAGATTCTCTTTCTGCGCTTCGGCTGTGACCATCAGCACAGGGATTTTCTTCAGTTTTTCGTCCGCACGAATGGCGCGCAACATATCGATGCCCATCATGACCGGCATGTTCCAATCGGACACCACGAACCCATAGGTGTCCGCCTTCAGCTTGGTCAGCGCCTCCTGACCGTTTTCAGCTTCTTCCAAATTGTTGAAACCCAGCTGCTTCAGGATGTTCTTGACGATGCGGCGCATGGTGGACATGTCATCGACGACGAGAATCTTCATGTTTGGATCGGCTGGCATGACTCATCCTCCTTACTGTTTCTCATGAATAACGGAACGGTCTGCATGAATGGTTTTGAAATGCCCGGTGGTGTCGTGCAACGTCTCGGAAAATCCGATCATCAAATAGCCCTTGGGGCGTAAGGCATCACGTAGATCCGAGACGATCTGTGCTTTGGCTTTCTCGTCGAAATAGATCAGGCAGTTTCGACAGAACACGATGTCGATGCCACGAATCAGCTTGAGTCTGGGGCGGTCGTAGAGGTTCACGTTCATGAACCGCACCATGTCCTTCACCTGTGGCACGAGCGTCTGCTGCTCTTTCTTCCCGGTGAAATACTTTGCGAGCATAGCCGGAGGCACTTTGCGCAGGGAATGGGAGCTGTAGGTCGCGGTGCGCGCGATGGTCAGGACATTTTCGCTGATATCTGTCGCGAGAATGTCGATGGTCCAGCCGGCGAGCGGCGGATAGTCCCGCAACAACAGCGCGAGGGTATAGGGTTCATCTCCGGTCGAGCAGGCTGCACTCCAAATGCGGATCTGTTTCGTCCCCGCGTTGGTCTTCATCACTTCCGGAACCATGACCTTCATGAAGCTCTCAAGCTGAGCCTCGTCGCGAAAGAAATAGGTCTCGTTCGTTGTGATGACCGTATAAAGTTCGGTGACCTCACGATCCCGATAGGCGTCGAAACGCAGGAAGTTCAGATAACTGTCAAAGGTCTGGCACCGGCAGGCATGCAATCGAGGCAGTAATCGGCTCTCCAACAGATAGGTCTTATTGTCCTGAAAAAAAATGCCGGTCTTTTCATAGATCAAATCCCTCAGCTGTTTGAACGTGTCGGGAGACAGCTTGGGCGCGGCGACTTCCACTTTTCTTGCCGTATTTGTGTCAGCCATCGATTGCCTCGTCTAACCCGTCCGTGGTGATAGGCGCGAGCGGCGGGCATCGGTTCGTCCGTGCCGCTCGTGTTCCTGTTGACTCTACAGACGCTCTCTCAGAACGAGATCAGTTCTGCTGAGTTCGGTTGTGCATCCAGTCGTGAATATCGCGTCGGAGAAACCGCCAATGCTTTCCGATTTTGGACGCCGGCAGTTGTCCGAGGCGCGCGAGCTTATAGACCGTGGATTTGGGGACGCGCAGAAAGCGCGCCACATCCAACACGGTTAGAATTTCGCTGTCCGAAGGCGATGCACCGTCGAGGTTTGCGTTGGTTGTTGCTGTAATGACATCGTTCATGATGGATACGATATCGGTGGGCGCCGTCTCAAACTTTAGTTGCCCGTTCTTAGATGATGAGCTTTAATAGGCACGGTAGGACGATTCAGCGGTTACGAGGGGTCTACTTAGTTGCCAGTCGAATTTGCTCATGTTTCGCTCCAGGCAGACCGAAAGAAGAGACGGCACACACACTGAATGGAGAGAGACCAGTCCCTATGGCAACGATCGTGTCAGTCGGCTCAGGCAAGGGCGGTGTCGGAAAAAGCGTGATCGCTGCCAATCTGTCCATGCTCTTGGCCAAGCGAGGCAAGCGGGTAGTGTTGGCGGATCTGGACGTGGGTGGCGCGGATGCCCATATTCTGTTCGGCATGCTCAACCCTCCCCGCACCTTGACGGATTTTGTGGAACGACGGGTCGAACGCCTTGAAGAGGTCCTCCAGCAGGTCTCGGCACACCCCTTTCTGCAGTTGATTCCCGGCACAGGCGATACCCTGGCGACGGCCAATCTGCCCTATGCCAAGAAAAAGCGCTTGATTCGCCATTTCCGGCAACTGCAAGCCGATGTCATCATTGTCGATATCGGCGCAGGCACCAGTTATCACGCGCTGGACTTTTTCCTCATGGCCGACCATTACCTGACGATCGCGACCCCGGATCCGACCTCCGTGCTCGACCTCTACCGCTTTATCAAGCTGGCGGCGATTCGCCGTGTTTTGTCGGCCTTCCTGTCGCGCGATGCCGTCACCGAGACGCTCTCCGATCGGGATTTCTGCAGTATCGACGAGGTCATCCAGGCGGTCAGCGAAACCGATCCCAATGCCAAGGAAACCGCCGGCCGGACACTCCAGGGGTTTCATCCCTCCCTGATCGTGAATCGGGTGTCCGGGAAGTCGCGAGTGAATGTGCTGCAGTTGAAGAAGCTATTGCAGGAATATGTCGGCGGGGATCTGATGATGCTGGGGGAGATTCCGGATGATCCGGCGATGACACGTGCAGTGCGTAGTTATCTTCCGGTCGTCGAATTCGAGCCCACGGCGCCCGCAGCCCTGGCTCTCGAGAAAGCCGCACAGACTTTACTGACGTTACTCGCCCGCCCGATCACGACTCCGGCTGAAACCGTCCCGTCACCCGAACAAGCCGCTTAACCCCCGATGCCGACCAGGTGGCCGTGATCGCGGTACGCCCTTCGCGGCCGCCTAATGTGCCGCTCTTCTCGCCCGCAGGCGTTCGGCCTGCACCTGCAGAATATGCCGGATAATCAGCTCCTGCTCGTCCCCGCCCAACTCCACAAACTGTGTGGCGACATGATAGCCCGTCGAGTCCCTCTCGGCCGGAGTCACCCGAATGATGCGCGCCGTCGCCTCGATCATGCTGAACGGCGGTAGGATCACCTTCAGCACCAACAGGTCCTCTGCCTGAAACTGACGCGGGGTATCGAAACCCAGCCCGCCGGCGCTGATATCCACATCGGTCAGCCGTGCGATGGCGACACTGCCGGGATGACTTTTCACGAGGGACTTGAGAATCGTCTCCAGCATCCAGTCGATTTTGGAGACCCAGGGTAATAGCGGCGAGCCTGCAAAGGTCTCCCCTGCCCGGACCAGCAGATCGATAGTCGGTTTCGACACCGCCGTGGCGATCGTATCTTCTGTCGCCGGAGGGAGATGGGCGTTCATAGCCTCGGCTGGTTCGTCGAAACGACGGTACTCGAGCAGCAAGCGATCGTCGATGCGTAACCATTCGCGGCGGTCATCATTCTTGAAGTCGGTGGGGGGGGAGCGACGAAACCGGTCATGTGACGAAGTCATACCGAACCTCTGCGGTGGAGGAACAGGGCCAGCCTGTCGCCCGGACTCAGGCGCGTCAGGCTTCACGATGTATCGTGACACGTTCGGAGGCCAGTTGTCCGCTACTTTCACGTAATTGGCGCAGGTGTCGTTTCACCTGAGCGGCATCGGCCAATTGGCCGGATATCGCGGCTTGCGCCACCAGGATGGCCGAGCGAACCTCTTCATCCATCCTCAGCAGCTGTTGCGCGAATGGGCGATCGAGCGCACAGGAGGTCAGGCTGAGTCCACGCGCGCTATAACAGGCGTCGACTTGATCCCAGTCACCGGCCCGAGCGGCCTCCAGCGCTTGGATGGTGAGCCGTTCGATGGAGCGGCGGTCGTGGAGAAAAGCGGGATCGGGTGACTTAGCTGCCGACATGGGCCACCGCTTCTTGCCTCGCGACCACTTGCCAGCCTTCCCGCAGTGTCGTCAGGCAGCGAATCGGTCCGTCGAGGTGCTTGCCGTTATGTCGAAGGTTGGCCTGGATACACTGCTGCACCATGTAGTCATACAACCGGTGCAACGAGACCGCGATCTCCCCGCCTCGTTCGAAGTCCAGGACGCTGGACAGTTCTCCGACAATCGCGATACTGCGATCGAGAAAACGAGCCTTGTCTTTGTAGTTGTTCGTCAGAATGGCTTCCCGGGCCAGCTCCATCGATTGAATCGCGGAGTCGTACAGCAGCACGATCAGTTGCACCCGGTTGGCGGTCATGACTTGCGTCTGTTGATAGGCGTTGGCGGCAGTGGCGATCATGGTGACCCTATGTGGTTATCGTAACGCCTGGAGGGCGCTGGTTTGTCCTTGTAGTTTTTGGAGTAAGCCGTCTAATGAGGCGAACTGCAGTCGCAGCCGCTCTTCATATCGCGAAGCGGCATCTTCCTTCCGCCCGATTTCATCCGTGAGTCTACCGATCTGACTGGTGATGGAGTTTTTTCGAATCGTGAAGGCGCCGCTGTCGATGCTGTCGAGGAAATCGACCGCTTTCACGATACGGTCCGCGATGCCGTTTGTGGTCGGCTGCGTCACAAACAAGGCCCGAGTCGCGGCATAATTGCTCGCCAACGCCGAGTCCAATTTGGCGTCTTCGATGGTGAGGGTCCCGTCGCGTTCCGTTTTAAAGCCGACCGCGCCAAGCGTCTTATAGGTGGAGAGTCCAGCGACCTCCCCCGAGACTGCGGTGCGCAACTGGCTCAAGACGTTTTTCGCCGTGCTCTCGTTAAAGAAAATCCCGCCGGTCTTCGTCGCAATGTCGTACCCGGTCCGCTCGTTGACGAACTTCACGATGTCGTTGTAGGCGGTGACCAGCGCTTTAATATTGGTCTTGACGCCCTCGGGATCGCTGCTGATATTGACCGTGACCGGTTCCGGAGCGGGAGTCGTGACGGTTTTCGATTTGAGGGTGAGGGTGACGTCCGGAATCGCATCGCTGATCACATTGCCGGCGCGTTCAATGGAAATCGGGGTTTCGTCGGGATCGCCGATGACCACGATGGCATTCTGCCCTGCCTGCAACGTATCGTTGCCGCCCGCCCCGCTTGTGTTGGTGAAATCGAGCGTGGTCGTATCGGTCACAACGGTGATGGCATTGGCCGCGCCTGATGAGGTTGCGGTCAACGTCAATCGATAGGCCGGGCTCGCTTCCGTTCCGGTGTTGATCACGGAGGCGGTCACACCGGCTCCGTGATCGTTAATGGCCGAACGAAGGTCGTCGAGCGTGGCGCCGGCGCTGAGGGCGACCGTTCGGTCGGTTCCGCTCCCGACCCGAAAGGTAAAGGTGCCGGCGCCGCTCGAGACCACCTCAGTGGTGCCGGAGACAGCCTTGACGGCTTTGTTCGTAATTTGGTTGGCTTTGGCCAGCTGAGTGACTTGCACCGTATAACTGCCCGTGGAGGCTCCCGCGCCGGCTTGAGCCGTAAGAATCTTGTCGTCGCTGACCGTGCTGGCAGATCGATCGAAGCTGCTGGGAAGGCGGATGGCATTCGCCGCGCTCTGCAGGGCGAGCAGCTTGTTGCCCAAGGAACCGTAATCGGTGAGCTTGGTCTGCAGGTCTTTCTTTTTCTTCGTCAAGGCGTCGATAGGCAGGCGTTGGACTTTGGTCAACTCGGACACGACTTGACCAAAGTCCACACCATTTCCTAACCCGCCGAAACTGATCGCCATGACATCCCTTTCATGTCGTGAAGCAGCAGGCTACACCTTGCGATGCAGAAGCAACCCGGTCGGCGTCTCCAACCTCTTTGCAAGGTCGATGACTTCCTGTTGCGGAATCTGCCGGATCACAGTGCCGGATTCCCCATCAAGGATCCTCACCACAACCCGATCAAGGTCCGGGTCAATCGAAAACTCAACTCTGGAATCAGCCTTCTGAAACACCTCACGCACTCGAGTGAGCGCCTGGTCGAGTTCCTTCTTATTGACCTCACCCCCTGACGGCTCAGGCACGGAAACTTGTTTCTCCGGACTCCGTACAGGGGGATACTGAGGAACAGTCTGACTCGCATTGGCAGCGGCTGCGAGGAGGTCCGTATTGTTCGATACGTCGTGAACCATGTTATCCTCCCTGGCTCAGTCTGTGGGTACCCCGCTCTAACAAGCGGGGCACCCACGGATGATACCTTATCCTCGCAGCAGCGTCAGCGCTTGCTGTGGCAGCGAATTGGCCTGAGCCAAAATCGCGATGCCGGATTGGGTGAGGATCTGGTTCTTCGTGAACACAGATGTTTCATGCGCAATGTCCGCGTCTCGAATCCGCGATTCGGCCGCGGTGAAGTTCTCGGCCGTGACCGTCAAGTTCTGAATCGCGACTTCGAAGCGGCTCTGAATCGACCCGTAATTCGAACGAGCGGTTGCCACTGAGCTAATGGCCCCATCAATCGTGGCCAGCATGGTCTGGGCTCCAGCAGCCGTCGACACGCTCGCGCCTGTCAAACCAACCGATGCAACATCCAAGTCGGTCAACGCAACCGACAACGAGTTGCCTGTTCCGCTCTTGAAGCCGATGAACACATCGAAGGTGTTGCTGCTCCCGCTCAGAAGCGCCTGACCGTTAAATTCCGTCGTTGTTGAAATACGGTCGATTTCCGAACGTAATGCCACAAATTCCTGATCCAAGTAGGACCGCTCGGTCGTCCCGAGGGTTCCACTCGCGGATTGTGTCGCCAGCTCTCGCATACGTCCCAACAGGCTGCCGATCGAAGAGGCTGCGCCATCGGCGATCTGAGTCAAACTGATGCCATCACTGGCATTTCGGTTCGCCTGGTTGATGCTGCGGATTTGCGCCCGCAAGGTTTCGGACACGCCCAACCCCGCCGCGTCATCCGACGCACGAGTAATCCGCAACCCCGACGACAACCGCTCAACTGACCGCCCCAATTGGGCCTGATTGATTCCGAGGTTCCGCTGTGCCGCCAAAGACGCAACGTTTGTATTGACGACTAATGCCATGACGTACTTCCTCCTGAAGCTTCCGCACTACTCTTCGAGATTCGCCAGCGTCCGTGCCGACGAGGTGGTAACCAGGTCTGGTGAAGATGTGGCCACATCCCCGCTGCGCCTTGCTACCGTCTTGCTGTGCCCCTTATCGGTAGGCTGTCGGGAAGACTTAAGTGGTTCAGGATGTGCAGAAAATGCCTGCAATGAAGAGCAGTACCGGTCGGTACACCATATCGGAGAACAATGAGCCCTAAGCAGCCAGATGGGCGTCAGCGAGCCGCGGCAATAATTCGTATTCCAGAAGATCCGCGACACGGATCGGGTCGGCCGTGGTTCGTGCCCCCAACAGTTCCTGGATCCACGGAAGCAACGCCGCAGACGACAACCCTTCAACCCCCTGGGCATGCCCGGCTTCCAACATTTCGGTGTAGTCCGCCAGCCTCCCGAGCCAGGTATCGATGGTTCCCACCTGCCCGGTGCCCGAGCGTAGCGGGCCGAGCAGGACCAGGCCATCGGCTCGCAACTGCGCGGCAAACCGGTCAATAGCCTGTTTCGCGTCTGTAATGATGGCGTGTAGCGATTGCGACCGCCCGGCCACCTCGCCCACATCCTGTCCCCGTTGATTCAAAAAGGCCGGATCCAAATCGCGATCGCTGATGGCCCTCCCGCCGACCGTCAACGACGTCACGATGCGATGTTGGGCATGGGCTTTGTCGCTGAGAACAGCCAGGGCGTTTATGAGAGAAGTGTCATCCGGCATCTGCCACTGTTCGCCGTCGAGGGTGATATGCATGGTCGGACTCCTTTCGCCGAGTGTCAAACGTGTGTCGTATACGGTTACCCGATCCGCGCCATGGGGATGGCCCGAGGCTTCCCCTGCGATGTAAGCCCTTGTGGTGTCTCGAACGAACGAAAGCCGGCCGCGACCTTCTGCAGCCTCTTCTGCCAGCGTCGATAGGTTGCGAGACGGGATTCAGCCATGCCGGTGAGTTCGTTGCCGTCGTCATTGTGCGTGTCCCGCACGAGGGCCACCGCCAGGGATGCGGTCGCCGGGGATTGCAGGCTGAGCGCCACCACCTGCTGACGTTCCCCGTTCTCCTCCAGCTGCATCTGCTGCAGGGCACTGATCGGCAACGGCCGTCGGGCGGTCAAACGCACCAGTTCCTCCGCTCTGGATACCAATCCGGCTGCGAGAGGCATCAGCTGATTCAGAAGTGCCATGCCCTCCTTCCAGTCTGACGGAGGCTCCTGAACCATGGGGACCAGACTGGGGCGGCCCGTAAATTGTTCGAACCAGAACCGACGCCAGAATCGGCCATACCAGCTGACCGTGGGATCTTCCCGTCCGGCATGAAGTTCAGTGCTCCCCAGGCCGTCCTCATCGACGCGCGACCGATAGATCTTGATGCCGGTTAATTTTTCTGGAAATGCGGCTCCATTGAGCACATGCTGGCACAGCGCGGCAATCTGGTCCGGCACCAGCCGATCCTTGCAGGCGTGGTGCAAACAGACCTGATCGAATCCACACGGCGCGCACCCCATATCCGGCTGGACGATCCAATGTCCCGGCCCATAGGGACCTGTCTCGCGAAAGTCGACATGCCCGACCGAGAGATCGATCACCGGCGTTCCTACTCCAACTGCGAGATGCATGGGGCCGGTGTCGTTGGTCAGCAGGAGTCGGCACTGGGCCAGCACCGCCGCGAGCTGAGGCAGCGTCGTCCGTCCGACCGCGTCGCAGAGAGGCGCATGTCCGTCGGCTTGCCGATACGCAATCTGTGCCGTTTCAATCGCCTTCCGTTCGCTTTCCGTCCCGATAAACACATACCCGACCGGTGTCTGCCGACTCAGCGCGGCCAGGGTCTGTCCGAAGAGTTCAGGTCGCCAGGCTTTCATCGGATCGCTGGCTCCGACTTGCACCGCGATCCAGGGCTGCTGTTGTCCGCCGTGGGACGCGAAAAAATCACGCGCCCATTGCGCCGTGCCCGGAGAAATGTCGAGCGACAAGGGCGCAAACGGTCCGGTCCCGCTTCCACCCAAGGCGTAAATATCCACCAGATTAAAGTGATTGAACTGACGTTGACTGTGTACATCCGTGAGGTACGCCATCCAGGGGTTATGAATGGCCACGTCCCCGTCTTTGGGAGCCGCGATACCTCGAATCTCTTTGGCGCCGACGTAGGAAGCCAGCAGTCCGCTCCTGCGATTGAAGGTCAAATTTACGACGCGGTCGTACCGGGCCTCGATTAACGGCGCCGCCCAGCCTGTCATCTCACGGTAGAGGGTCACGACATCCTTCGTTTGCGCGCGACTCTCGTCGACCAGACGATGAAAGTCATAATCGAAAATGTGCCGGAGATGAGGCAGGAGTTTCGCGATCGGAGCGAACCGTCGATCCACGACCAGATCGACGGCGGCTCCCGGCCACTCATGCTGAAGGCGTTGCAGCAACGTGCCCATCTGCACGAGATCGCCCATCCGGGTGATATTGATGAGCAGCACTTGCTTGTTCATAACAAATCGCGTGTCTCGCTCCGGTATTCATCCAACATCAGCACCATCAATTCTTCCCGCTTGAGCGTCGCGGTCGAGCCTTTGCTGCGAATTCGTGCGGCGACATCCTTCAACTCAACTCGCTGCCCGGCTGGCAAGGCCTTGAGCAGCGATTCCAGCGGCGCATCTCCGGCGCAACGCGCCAGCAGGGCTTCTTGCTGTCGGTCGCCTCGCAACACGGCCCCGACTCGATCGGGCTGGGACAATCCTATTTGGCCTAACAAATCCCGCATCCGATGCACATAGGTATGCGCGCCCAAGACCCGTGTGCGGGCGGCATCGGCCATGGCCTGTCGAGCCGCCGGATCTCCGAGCCATTGCCCCACGAGTCCTGGAATTTCATCGAAGTTCCGGAACGAGACTAACTCCCGCTCGGTGAAAAATTCCGGCAACTGGGAGCGGAAATCGACCAACTGAAAGGCGCCGCAGGCCGCCAGTTCGAAGGTCCGTGGATTGACGAAATCGGCTTGCGGATCAAGGCCCGCGCCGGTCGTGGAATGAACATTCAAATTGATCGCCGTAGCGTTGAACACCTTCATGCAAGTGTCGGTATCGATCCGTGCGCCATTGAGTTGCAGAACGGAGCGGAGTTCGTCGGCTCCGTCCCACTCATTCCCCCAGAGTTTGAACGACCAGGGTCGGCGCAGCAGTGCCGGGAACAGACGCCGGCGATTCGGATACCCTGCGCCGACGAAGGAGACATCCGCGCCATAGGTGCGCCGTTCGTCATCCGACAGATCCAGCGGACAATGCAATTCGGGGTCGGCCGCCATGGGCAGGAAACTGACCTGTCGCGCGCCCGCCTGCCGGAACGCATCGAGACAGGCTCCCCGTTGAAACACGAACCAAAAGTCGTAACCCGGCGCCATTTGTTGCCAATAGGTTAGGTGCCGATAGTTCTCCACGAACCACATGGCGGTCAGCAACTTCTTCTTGCGAAGATGCTCCAGCACCGGCAAGGTCAACGGGGCCTGAGCCAGCGACAAGACGAGGTCGGGAGGTGACTCGGCCAGAGAGGCCAAGGTCCATTGGCTCAAGACTTCGGCCAGGCGACCTTGCATCAGTTGGCGATTGCGCCCATCTTTCAGCGCCCCCATCGCTTCGTAACTCGACGCATGCACACTGTGATCGATCCATTGCACCTGGTGCCCGAGCGTTTCCAGCGCCCGTCTCACATAGCGCGCGATCGGGAGGGAACCGCCATAGATGGGCCCCACCAGCGCAATCGTCAGCTGTCCACCAGCCTGTCGCGCAATACTGCGACGCAAGGCTTGCTCGAAGGCGCTGTGGAAGTCCGAATCACTCTGCGTGGCCGGAGCATAGGACAGACATCGCAGCGGCCGGCCCGTCTTGCTCAGCCGGTCAGCGATTTCAACCGGCGGTCCGGAGAGCCAAAGGATGTCGTCGGCCCATGACCCGAGGGGCCGCGCGACGAGCGCGTCATGGAATTCGTCGAGGTCGGAGATCAGCACCGCAACCGCAATCTCCGACGCCACTCGTTTCCGAAGGGCCTCAATGTGGTACAGCAGCCCGACGCCGGCCACGACGACGGTCTCGCCTTCCCGACAGGCGGGCGCATGGGTGTCAGCCCAGGTGTCCGCTTCGCGGAGTGGATCATAGGCGCTGTGAATCCACCGGCCGGATCGTCTCGCTGAAGGGACGCCACTCCGCGCCGGCTCGATGGTGAGCGCGCCGCCCGCCGAAGCTTTCACCGCCACCGCGAAAGCTGCATCCTGTGCGGCCAACTGATCGATGTTGTCGTTGAATCTGTTCATGCGGCAACCGATTCGCACAGGGTTGGAGAAAGGTTTCGCCAGACAGTCGCGCGGACGCACTGGACGCTCTCCTGTCCTGAACCGTCATCAAAATTCGTTCCCCAGTGGTCCATACGATTCCTCCAGAGGGTCCAATCGGCCGCGGCCTGACGCTGGTCGCCACAGATCAACGCGATACTTTCCATGATGGGCCAGCTGTCAGGCCGGGTCTGCGTGGCATATTGATAGACCCAATGCCCTTCTCCGTAGGGGCCGGTTTCGTGCACCCGGGCATGAGAAAAATAGAATCCTATGGCTCGACTTCCCATCAACGTGCCCAAATGAAGCGGACCGGTGTCGGCTCCGATCACCCAGCGGCACTTGTGGAGGAGCTTCATTAACTGAGGGATGGTTGTGCGGCCGGTCGCATCCCAGACACGTCCTTGGAGCAACGTGGGAATCGATTCGAGAATGGCCTGTCCGGTTTCACGCTCCTGTCCGCTTCCGATCAGCACGACCTGTCCTTCGTCCGCCTGGCTCAGAAACTCTTTGGTCCATCGGCTCCATGTGGCCGGCGGGACGCAGCGATCCGCTTCTCCTGCGCCGGTGACCAGCGCGACCCAGAGCCCCTTCCGTTCGCCGATGGGAGCGAGGTCGTCGGGAAACTCGACGGCCGGAGGCTGGAAGAGCGGCGCCCGACCTCGTGGCCGGACTCCACTCATGCCGCACCAGGCATCGGCCAGATGCACCCGATTGTTCCCACGGTGTGGCGCGATATGTCGGAGATACTCGGCCCATGGACGTATGCGCGCCTCAACGTGATCCTGTTCGTCCTCGCGCAAGGAACGGCCTGAAAACAACCGCGTCAAAAGATGGCTTCGAACATGCTGATTCAACGGATACACACGGTCGTATGCCATTTCAGCGAGAGCGGCGACATAGGCTTGCATGGCTTGCAGGGTGTGAGTCGGATTGTCCTGCCAGCGATCGGCCCAGGCACGCCATTGTGCCCCGTCCCAGGGAATGACACGACCAATATGCCTGGCTCCGGCGAGGACCGCTGTCAAAGGGGCCGCACAGAGGACGTCCAGCGTTCGGTCCGGATAGACCTCCTGCAAGGCTTCGACAGCGGGAAGCGTTTGAACCAGATCCCCCAATCGGGCCAGTTGAATCAAGAGATCGCGGCGCGCCGCAGAGGGCTCATGCGGCATGATTCGGCACCAGGCGACGTTCGAATCCGGTCAGTTGTTGTGCCAATTCGTCCATGCCCTCCAACCCTGGGGCCATGGCGCGCAACCAGTCATATTCCCGCTGGGCATCCGCCCGACGTCCCGCTCTCAGCCATACGCCCGCCAGGGCAAATCGCATAGCGATATTGCCCGGATTGCGGGCGACAAACGACGAGAGGCGTGACGCCAGGGCGTCCCAGCGTTGAAGCATCGTTCCGCATTTGAGCATCCAGTGCATGCATTCTTCATCGTCCGGCTCATCGGCGCACAAGGTCGTCGATTCCGTCCAGGCTGCCTCGGTGCGGCCGGCGCCCATCGCTGCCATGACGATGCCCAAGGAGGCTTTGCGTCGATCGCCACCGAAACGTTTCGCCCGCTCGAACGCTTGTTCCGCATCCTGATAGGCATTGACCTGCATGGCGACAATGCCGCGCAGCAGCCACCCCTCCCCGTGCGTAGGTTCATGTTCCAACAGCGCCGTCACATGGAGGTCCGCCTCATCGAACGCGCCTGTTTTCAGCGCTTGCTTCGCCAGTCCGATACGGGCATAGGAGTCTTCCTCGAAGGTGAGGATGCGCCGCCAGAATGGAATAGCCAGTTTGGGTCGGGTGCCCCCGAGACAGACGAGCACCCCCCAACGCAGGATCCATGGGTCGGCGGGCCACTCATCCACGCGCGCGAGGTAGGCGGAGACGGCATTGATGTCGCGGCGATGGGCCGCACCCTGGACCTCTGCCAGGATCGCCCGTTCGGTCTTGGTCTCCGGGTCGGCAATCACTTGAAGACGGTAGCCCAGCATGCCGTCGGTGACATGCGTGTGAAGGGCATATCCGTCCTCAAAGTACAGGAGATCTTCATCCGTCAGCCACCAACAGTCGCCCCAGCGTTCATGGAGACGGCGACCATTGTCGAGGTCATGAGCTTTTCTGCCCGGTGTCTTGCTTTCCAGGTGATAGAGCACACTCTTGGGTTGATAGACGATCTTCCACGCTTGCTTCCGAATTTTGAGACAGAGATCGACATCCTCAAAGCCGTTTCGATAGCCTTCGTCGAATCCATCCACCTGCTCAAAGACGCTACGGCGCACGAGCATGCATGCGGCAGTGACGCACTGCAATTCGCGCCGTCTGTTTGCACAGGCAGCCTCGGCGCGACCTCCACGATACATATGGTAAGGCATCAGACATTCACGTGAGAAGGCAACGCCGGCATGTTGGATCGACCCGTCTTCGAAGAGGAGTTTGCTGCCCACCACCGCCACCTCCGCGTGGGCGCGGATGTCCTCGACCAGCGCCGACAGCCATCCCTTCAATGGAATCGTGTCGTTATTCAGAAACACCAGGAATTCGCCGCGTGCCGCCCGCGCGCCCTGATTGCAGGCCTTGGCAAATCCGAGGTTCTCTTCGTTACGGATCACTTGTACGTCACCCCCGAGCGTCCGGAGAAAATCCTGCACGCCGTCCGTCGATCCGTTATCGACCAGAATCACTTCATAGGTCACGTCGTCGGTGACCTCCGCCAGCGCCGTCAGACATTGCCGGGTCAAGGCCGCATTATTCCAGACGGGAATAATGATTGAACATGCATACGGCGGCTTCTTCGCCCGGCCATTCAGCCCGGCCAAATGGCGTTGTTGCGCTTCCAGCAATTTCGGATTGGCAGCCACGTACGGAACGTATTTGCGATAAATAATGTCCGTGGTGCGGCAGAACGCATCGTGATCGTGACTGGTCATCGAGGAGCCGTCGGTTCTCCAGGTGAACTCGGCGGTCGTTTGCGCGATGTGCGCAAAGGGATAGCAGGTGGCCATCCTGATCCAGAGATCCCAGTCTTCGTGGACGAACAGACTCTCGTCGAACAGGCCCACCTCATCGAGACAGGACCGCCGGTGCATCAGACAGAGCACCGGAATATAGTTGTGAACAAGCAGACGCTGAGCATCGAACTCATAGGAGTAGGGCCGGTCACGACGCAATACTGTCGCCTCGGCTCCCGTTTCCTGCTCGCTGACACGCCAGGCATCGGTGTAGGCCACCTGATGGGTGCCACGTTCGAGAAAGGCAACGAGGGTGCCCAGGTGATCGGGCAGGAAGCGGTCATCGTCATCGAGATAAGCGACGTAGGTGCCGGTGGCATGGCGAAGGCCGGTGTTGCGCGCCCCTGCCAGTCCCCGGTTGCGGTCATGATTCACCAGCGTCGTCCGTCCGGCACGGTTCGTCTCCGCGACAACGGATTCGACCGGAGTCGTGCCATCATTGACCACGATCACTTCAAAATCCTGGTATTGTTGGGAGTTGAGACTCTCCAAGGCCATGCGCAAACGGTCCGGCCGGTTATAGGTCGGCACAATCACCGACACCATCGGTCGTCGTGTAAACGGCACCGGGTGCGTCCCCGTCGCCGCCGTGCGACGGCAGGCCCAGACCTGATAAATGGGCATGAGTGTCTTGGTTCGATAGTCATGGGCGGTGGCCGCCGGGAAATACCGGAGGGAAGGCACTTCGATCGGAATGCGTTCCAGCCCCAAATGATGAAAGCCGCCGTCGGCCAATAGTTGGCCCAGCTGCTGCTCCGTCACCCAATCCTCCACGGGCTGATTGGGCGGAGCGATGCGTCGCCATTCTTCCCACACATCCCCGCGCGGAGTCGTCAGAATGAGATAGCCTTCACTGGTGAGGAGCTGCGCGAGTTGAGCGACGAACCCCGGCTTCTCTGGATGGGGGACATGTTCGATCACTTCTGAGCAGAGCACGATATCGAACGGCATGAAGTCCGGCCTGGCCAACACCGTCTCGGGTGTGCCCGCCTCGAACCGAATGTGTGGAAACATCCGACGCGCATGCTCGACCACGCCGGCCACCGGCTCGATGCCTTCACAGGTTCCATAGACTGTCGCCAGATTCGTCAGCCACCCCCGGCCACAACCCACATCGAGAATCCGTAGCGTGCGACCAGGAGTCTCGCGCCCCGTCTGTCGTAGGACATGTTCAAGGAACGACGCAATCTTCGACCAGCGCGCCGCTTCATCGGCGTTCGGTTCGGGTGTCGACCAAGCCGGTTTGTTGACGAACAGGTCTACATAAAAGGCATTCTGATCCATAGACACCTTAGGCACCTTGGCTGATGGGTGGGAAATCGGGTCTGCCGTCGGCAACCCTGTGGCGGACGGCGAGGATTGAGCTGCAGACGCCGGAACCGTGGTCTGGGCTGCGGATGGGGAGTGTGCCTGTTCCGACAATCCATAGTCAGGAGTCTGTCCGGTGTGAATCCACTCCAAGGTTCCCTGGAGACGTCGTTCGGCTGTGTGATACCGCTTGATCTTCCCCTGTGCCCGCTGGGCCAGGGACGCAGCAAATATGCGATCGTGCAGAATCCGGTCGATCTGTCCGGCAAGGGCTTGAGGGTCATCCGGGGGGAACAGCAGGAGGTCCTGCTCCGGTTCGAAGAGTCCCCTGTTCTTCGGGTGCCCGGGAATGTCCCAGGAGATCACCGGTCGACCGGCCGCCATGGCTTCCATGACCCGTCCGCCATAAAATTTGGCGAGACTCGGCAGGTTCACGACGGCCGGCCATTGCCCCAATTGCCCCATCCACTCGCTGAATTCGGCGAGGCGGATCTGTTGCAGCGATTGGGCATATTCCCGGATAGCCTCGTCGGTGACTGCATGCCCCTCTGCCAGGTATTGAGCCGCGACTTGCTGCAACTGATCGAACAACTGCTGGTTTCTGGTCGGAGGCTGGGTCCCTTTCGCGCAATGCAGGCGGCCGGTCAGTGCCGGCTCACTCACCCAATGCTGCCGTCGTCCATACGGCGTTCCATGGAAGACGGCCTGTGCTTGGGTCGGAGCGCCGGCGGGGGGAACGATGAACCGTTCCGGCACCATCGGCGGCCACCAGAGCACGTTGGCGAATCCACGCGCCTTGAGCTCGGCCGCATCCTGCTCGTCCGGCGCCAGCACATGGGTCAAATAGGGAAGTTGCGCCGCCAATTGTGCGGCACGATGTTTCAATTGTGGCGCCCAGGCATAGTCCTCCACGTCGTAGTGGAGCGACTCCATGAGGACTCCGACTCGCACCGGCGCCAGTTGAGCGACCCATTCCAGCGTCGCCTGGTCGAGCGGAGTATGGATAAGCCAGAGCCAGACCTGATCGAAGTGCTGCCCGGCCAGGGCTTTCTTGGCATGGTAGACCCATGACGCAGGTGTCGAGCAGGCGTGCTCGGCAATCGCCGGCACGGTGACACACTCGACGTCGTTCGCCCGCAACCCTTCCTGCACACCGAAGGCTGCGCTATAGGTCCAGGGACGCGCGGTGGCCCAGGTTTGGAAATCCAATTGAATCAACAGGGCTCGTTTCCGAGGAGCGGCGACAGAGGCTCTGGAAACTGCCGAAGCAGTCCGGGCCGGTTCGCCGCGTTCCGCTCCCCTGGACACAGCCACACTCGCCGGTCGACCTCGTTGGTCCCGCCAGCGTCGAAACTCAGGATCTACCGTGGGGTCCCGGCGAATGAGGTGAGCGGGAATACGATCCTCAGAACAACCCACCGGCGACATGTCGACACGTTCCCAGCCGGTGCCGCGTTTTCTCACCGCCCAGCACCCTGCCACTTGGGACACTTCACCGAAGAGTTCCCCCACGGCCAACGTGACCCCGGGATGATATTCGTGCCCCGATCGCGGGTCGCGAATGTAGTCCGACTCGATTTGTGTGCGGGCATAGGCCTGGTCGATTTCGAAGGATTGACGTTCCAGATCGTCACCGCACAATAGGCCCCCGTCTTTGATCAGGCCCGCGGCTGCCTGGATATCCGCCAGCACTGCCGCATAGGAGTGGTCGCCGTCGACAAAGACGAGATCGAAATAGTTCCGCGAAAGGGCCGGCAACATGCTGGTGGCAGCCCCTCTAAGCGGAAGGACCAGCCCCGCATGGCCGGCAGTGGTGATGTTATGCAGAAACAACTCGTAGATCGTATCGTTGGCCAAGGCGTCGGACATCTCACGGTACACGGCCGCGTCTGGCCGCTTCTTCACATCGAAATACGGCTTCCAGGGATCGACACAGACGACACGGCCGTTGGCTCGATGATGCCTGGTCAATGCCTCGGCCCACGTAATAGCCGATCCCCCGGCCCACGATCCCACCTCAAGAATATGAAACGGACCTGTGCCTTGCCGGGAGGCCTCCAGCCGCACCAGTTCCTGCATCACCACGTGGCGAAGCGGGAGTCCTTGCGACGCCCACATCACTCGACCGAAATAGGGGCGCAGCCGTTCGCGGCAGAATTGGTAGTACTCAACGTCCAGCAGAGTCACTCGGTTTGCCTCACGTGCACCTTGCGACATATCAGTCCCCTTACGGCTGTGACCGATCGTTCCGGCGAACGACGTCCGGGTATTCCGGGCTCATCCAGCCCTCAGCCGGTTCGATCACCATGTTGGCGCGGAATTCTTCACGAGGCAGATAGGGATACATATCCTCGATGGGCGTCTTCCAGCCGAAGATCCGCGGCTCATAAGTGTGGAATTCATGCATGTCCACGTCGCACACCACCGGACCGTCGAACGCCAGCACCTCGTCGATTTTGGCGTCCATCTCAGCATGGTTCGCAATCGCGACGGTCTTAATGCCGTAGGCCTGCACGATCTTCAGAAAATCCGGCGGGTTGTAGCCCTTCGGCCCGCAGGCCTCCGCGCGGCCCTGGAAATTCGTCTCCTGGTAGGCCTTGGTGATGCCGTAAATGTGATTGTTGAGAATGAAGGTTTTGACTTTGACGCCATAATTGATGAAGGTCTGCAGTTCCTGGGGATTCATGTTGAAGCCCCCGTCCCCGATCGTGCAGACCACTTGACGGTTTGGCGAGGAAAACCAGGCGCCCATCGCTCCGGCAAACGAGAATCCCATGGGAGAGTTGCCGTTGTTCGTGAGATTCCGCTGCCCGTATTTGGTTTCAAAGGCATGGTTGCTGACGACGATATTGCCTCCGCAATCTCCGACCAGAATATCCGTGGTGCCCATCTTTTCTGAGAGACGGCGCATGAAGGCATAGGGGTGTACCTGCTCGCGCTGGGCGAAAAATTCCGGCCGGACCGGGTCGTATTGGCGTTTCCATTCCATGACTCGCTCGGTCCAGCCCGAGTAGTCCGGCAATGGCTTGCTCCGGTGATCGAGTGCGATCAACAGGCGCTGGGTGAACACCTTGGCGTCGCAAAGAATGTTGACATCGAAGGGAACCTGTTGAAACTTCCGCTGCACCATGGCCGGATCGATTTCCACCAAAAACTTCTTGGCCTGGCGCGCAAAGCTCTGGACATTTCCACCGGTGATGCGGCCGGAGATGCGGCTGCCGATCGAGAGGAGCAGATCGCTGTTCTGAATGCCGAAGTTGCGGCCGGCTCCTCCGTACGTCCCGACCCGTCCGCCGTAGTTTTCATAGTCCGAGCTGATGACGTCCAATGCGTTCCAGGTCGGAAAACAGGGGACATTCAGGCGTCGCCCCAAGGCGCGCACGTCATCCTGGGCATCCGCGAGGCGTACGCCGCCGCCGACGAGAATGACCGGTCGTTCAGCATGTTGGAGCTCGGCGATAAACCGGGAGATCTGTTCATCGACCACCGTGAGGTCGAAACTCACGGCGGCCGGGGGCTCGAAGCCGACAAGTTGGTTTGCGTCGATCTTCGTCTTCTGAACATCGAGGGGAATATCCAAGAGCACCGGTCCCGGCCGCCCTTCCTGACAGAGCCACAGCGCTTTCTCCAACTCGTACCGCACGTCTTCAGGCTTCAGAATCATCTTGGCGTACTTCGTGACCGGAGCCGCCATGGCGACGATGTCGGTCTCCTGGAATCCGATCTGGCGAATGGCAGGATCGGGCCGGAGGAAGCGGGAATTGATCTGGCCGGTCAGAAACACACAGGGCACGGAGTCATAAAAGCAGTTGCCCATCGCCGTGAGCAGATTCATCCCGCCCGGTCCACTGGTGGCGATGGCCACACCGGGCACGCCCTTCACCTTGGCATAGGCCTCGGCTGCAAACCCGCCGGCCTGCTCATGCATGACGGCGACGTATTCCGTGGCAGCGGTGCGTGTGAACGCATCGATCAGGTCACCGTTGGCAGCGCCGTACACCACGAACATTTTGTCGATTCCGCGCTCCGCCAATGTCTGGATGATGAAGTCCGCAACCTTGACCATGACCACTCCTTTCCCCTCTCTGTCGCTAGGCGACTGCATCGGTGACCACATCGTGATGACGACGGCGGACCTGATGCCGGCACATGTCCGTGACATGGTCGGCGACCTGCGCTCCGAATGTCTGCCGGAGCATGCCCAGATAGTCCGGATGGGTGAAATACTCTACGAACGCGCGATCCCGGAATGTCAGCACCTGCGTGGCCGTGAGGCTGTCGGTCGGCAAGGGAGCGCTCTCGTAGGCATGTTGTGAATAGCCGATCCATCCGGGACCGCCTTCATCGTCCGGCAGCGCCCAATGCTTCTGCTTCGCCAGGTCGTACAGCGGTGAGCCCGGGTAAGCCATGGCACAATAAAAGTTGGCCCATTCCGTATTGAGCGTGATGGCCAGATCCAACGTCGCGCGCATACTCTCCATCGTGTCGTCGGGCAGGCCGAAGATATAGTTGGCCGCCACATGAATGCCGTGCGAGCGGATCTTGTCGACTGTCGCCACAATGTCCCGTTCGACGAAGCGGCCCTTTTCGACGCCGTCGCGGACATGTTGGCTGCCGGATTCGATGCCGAGTCCCAGCCAGGTAAATCCCGCTCGCGCGAGTTTGGCCAACACTTCGTCCTGGACCGTGTCCACCCTGGCATAGGCCCAGATATTGAGCCGGTACCCTCGTTCAATGATCCGATCGCAAATGCCGATCACATGCCGTCGATTCAGCACAAACATTTCATCGGGGATTTTGATATTGGTGACGCCATAGTCCCGGACCAGTCGGTCTATCTGACCGATAACGTTATCCGGACTCCAGGTCCGCAACATGGGAGTCCCGAAGGGCGAATTGATACAACAGAACGAACAGGTGAAGGGACAGCCCAGACTCGTCTGCAACGATGCGTACGGTGCCCGTGTGGCCAAATTTCCGAAGCAATGCCAGTTGTGGGCGCGATACCGGCTCATATCGAGGAGATCCCAGGCCTGCCCCGGCAACTCGCGATCCAGATTCGTCAAGAGTTGCGCCGGCGCATTACCGACCGGCACACCCTGCTCCATGTGCCATAAGCCGGGAACCTCGCGAAGGGAATGTTGCGGCGCGCGTAAGGCAATCACCAACCCGAGAATCGTGGCAGGACCTTCTCCCTGGCAGACATAGGTATAGGGCTCTTCCAGCAGGGTCCGCTTCGGCAGGGCCGACGGGTGAGTCCCCATCACGAGCGTGGGAATATCGGCCAGCGTAGTCAGGATTTCGCAGACTTTACGACCGGCAGGCATACATTGTGTGGAGGCAGACGGTTGTTGACCATAGATCACGAAGACTGCGAGTCTCGGCGCGATGGCGGCGATCCGCTCCGCCGTCTGCTGGTGATTCAACCCCTGAGCCTCGGCATCCAGAATGGCGACGGAACAGCTGTGTTGTCGCAGGAAAGTCGCGATCAAGCCCGACCAGACGGGCGGTTCGATGGCGGCAAAGTCCCGGCTCAGCTCTTGATACACCTGCATCCGACTGGGCGGGGTGACCAGCAACACGTCAAGCGGCTTGGACACGACAACCTCCCAGTTGTTGCGCAAAGGCGATGGTACGCGACAGGCCTTCGTGCACATCCTCTTCCTGCCCGCACACGGCGATACGAATGAACGTGGCATAGGCCTCGCCGAAACTACGGCCCGGGGTGACCGCTGTATGGTGCTCATCGAGCAGCCGCTGACAGAAAGTCATGTCGCCGAGTCCGGTGCGTGCGATATCGACAAACAGATAAAACCCCGATTCAGGCCTGTGGCAACGCAGGACGCCGGAACGGTTGATGCGGTCGTGGCAGGATCCGATCAGCCTGGCGCCCCGTGATCGAACCTCGCTCGCATAGGTATCGAGCACCTTCATACCGGCGAGGCAACCCAGTTGAGTAAACAGGGGAAGGCAGGAATAGAGGGTTGAATTGGAGAGCGCGAGTTTTTCCGCCACCGCTTCATGGGCGAAGGCATATCCGGTTCGAAACCCTGGGATCGAGCACACTTTTGAGAAAGACGATATCGCCATGACATACCTGGCTCGCGCCGAGGCGAGGGTCACGAACGAACCATCGAAGGTCAGATCGGCGTAGGTTTCATCGCTGAGCAGCCAGATCCCCGCCTCTTCACAACGGGCCGCAAGCGCGCGCAGAATCGTCGGATCGTAGAGGGCCCCCGTGGGGTTGTTGGCGTTGTTGACGACAATCGCCCTTGGTTCGGCAGCCAGCGCGTCATCGATGGCCTGTCGGGTCAGGTGAAATCCGTCGCGCTCAGAAAGCGGCACCGGCCTGACCTGAACTCCCTGATGCGCCGCGGCGGCCCAGTAGGAGGGAAACGCCGGCGTGAATAGCACCACGCGATCGCCGGGATTGCAGGTGATGTCCAAAAACTGGTGAATCAGGAGATTCGCCGGGCTGATCACGACCTGGGAGTCGGTCAGCGCCTCGCCCGTCAACGAGCTGTATCGAGCAGCCAATGCGGCTCGTAATTCCTTCACGCCGGCCATCGGCGCATACCCCAGCTGTTTCTCGCGGAGCGCCTGTACGGTGCCGTCGACGATCTCACCCGGCGGAGCCATGCGGGGATTGCCAAGTTCCAGGTGATAGATGCGATACCCCTGCCGCTCCAGCGCTTGAGCCCGATCCATGACCCTGAACATCTCCTGCCCGATCAGGCGTTCACCTCGCGATGAAAATGCCAATCGGCGCGTTGTCTGTGAAGCCGGGACTGTCCGATGAGCCATTACAACAGCGATCCTTGTTCCTGATGCAGAGACGTGACCGGAAAATGAACTGACGGGTCTTTCCAGAACTCGCGAAAATGCGCGAGGCGCTCGGGGGTGCCGATGTCGTACAGGGGGCTGGCGGTGACGAATCCATAGCACGGTTCGGTGACCAGCTGCGGAAGTAACTCGCACTCCAGGGACCAGGAACGACTGTTTGGAAACAGCGCCTCGACGGTACGATCGAACAGATAGATGCCGGCATTGTGATAGCCCGTCGTTCTGGTGCGCGGCTTCTCCACCATGGACAGGACGCGGTCGTCCTCCCCTAATGTCACGGCTCCGGCATCTTCCCGTGAGTCAGCGTGCGTGACCGCGATCGTCAGGCGGGCGCGTTTCCGGGTATGGAACCGCAGGAGTCGCTCCGGATCGATCTCACAGAGGGAATCTCCGTTCAGCACCAGAAAGGGATTGCTGCGAACGAGCGTCATGGCTTGCGCGACCGCTCCGCCCGTTCCCAGCGGAGCGGGGTCGCGGACGAACAGGGTTTCATACCCGCTTCGATGGCGGCCAAACCAGTCCTCGATCATGTCGCCCTTGTATCCGGTGCTGAAAATAAACCGACGCGCGCCATGGCGCAGAAAATGTTCGACGAGCCATGCCACAAACGGGCGGCCATGAATCTCCGTCATCGATTTCGGGCGATCCGCCACGACCGATTGCAGGCGTGTACCGAGCCCCCCGCACAGAATGACCACATCGCCATCCACAAACCGGCCCATCGTCACGCTGCCTTTCCGAGTAACGCGGCCTTCAATTGGGAGGCCGTATCAGCCGAGTTGTGAGCCCACACGTCGTCGAGCATGAGATGATCTTCCTGATAAAACACGATCTGTGTACCCAGGCCTTCAAACTTAAACGGAACCTGCAACAATCCGGGCAGAGCTCTGCGAATCCGCTCATGGTCCTCCGGCTTGGCAAACAGGAGCATGAACCCTCCGCCTCCGGCCCCCAGCAACTTTCCACCGATCGCTCCGGCCGCTCTGGCCGTCGAGTAGATCTCGTCGATAGCCGGAGTGGTGATGCGTGACGTCAAGCGGCGTTTGAGCATCCAGGCTTCATGCAGCAAGGTTCCGAACGCAGCCAGATCGCCGCCGCCGGTGAGGATCGCGATGCCCTCTTTCACCATTTCCAGCATGGCAAACAGTTCGGCTTTTCGCTGGCTCGTGCGATCGATCTGCTCGCGCGCCACCTCCGACGCAATCCGCGAAAACCCCGTGAAGTAGAGTTGCAAGTGGCTCTGGAAGGCGGCAAGCCGGTCGGGTCGCATGATGATCGGGGTATGGCCGATCTCTCCGTTCTGAAAGAACGTCGCCTTGCAGAGACTGCCATGCGCCGCGAGCACTTGATCCTGGCAACCGACGGCTTCGCCAAGCACGTTCTGCTCGACGTGGATGGCCGCTTGGGCCAGTTGATCCTTGCTGGGCATGATGTGTTGAAGGGCATAGAGGGTGTGGAGCAGGCCTACCGTAAACGACGAGCTCGAGCCTAAGCCGGTTCGCGCAGGCAGATCCCCGTCGTGGTGAATTTCCAGGCCGTCGCTGATGTTGAGATACTTCAGGACTCCGCGAACGGCGGGATGTTCGATCTCTTCATGGTTCTTCACCAGTTCGATACGCGAATAGGCAATGCGCGACCGGTGTTCGAAGAACGGCGGCAGGCGGCGGCAGCTGATGTAACAATACTTATCGATGGTCGTGGCAAGGACGGCTCCGCCATGTTCACGGAACCACACGGGATAGTCTGTGCCGCCGCCGAAGAAGGACATGCGGAACGGTGTTCGACTGATAATCATCGATGCCCTCCCCGTCCATCCGATCTCGAATCAGACATTGGCATACTGACCGGCTTTGATGATCGTGTAACACTTGATCAACTCACGGATGCCGCGTTCCAGCGACCACTCCGGCTTGAACCCGGTTGCCAGGAGACGCTGGTTGGATACGATGTAGTCGCGCTTATCCGGGTCCTCGCCGATCGGCGCCTCGAACGACACGAAATGCGGAATGAGCTTCTGGATGACCCGGCAGAGTTCGAGTTTCGACAGGTTGGCATCGTCCAGCCCCACGTTATACGGACGATCTTTCATCTCGTCGAAATGATCGATGGCATGCAGAAACGTCCGGACGACGTCCCGGATATGGATATAGTTGCGTTGGCAGTGCCCTTCGAATACGACGACGGCGCGATCCTGCACGGCGCGCCAGACAAAATCGTTGACCAGCAGATCCATTCGCATTCTCGGCGACACGCCGAACACCGTCGCCAGGCGCAGCGTGATGGCGTTTCCCCGATCCAGCACCACCCGCTCGGCTTTCACTTTGGTCTCGCCATAGAGGCTGATGGGGCGAAGCGGTGATTCTTCCGTGCAGGGCACTCCCGGTTGCCCGATGCCATAGCCGCTGTTCGTGACGGGAAAAATGATCCGCTGCCGGAGAGAAGACAGTTTGCACAAGAGCTGTATGGCTTCGAAGTTGACGGTATACGCTCCGACACGGTCCCTCTCGCAGAGCGGCGCCCCGACCAACGCGGCCAATGGAATGATGATGTCGGCGGTCCGCACGAGATCGGTCAACAGGCGTTCGTCCCGGCAGTCGCCCCGCACCACTTGAAATCCCTCTTCGCCGCAACAGTCCATCAGACTGTTCTGGCGATACATGAAATTGTCGAGGACGGTGACCTTGTACCCCCGATCCAATAAACGTCTGCTGAGCACGGAGCCGAGATAACCGGCGCCGCCGGTCACCAGCACATGGGTTGCGGCTATCGTCATGATCGAACGAGCTCCCCTGTGAATACATCGCTGCTGAAATACAACGATGCTGTCATGCGGCCTCCAGGACAATGCGGGCGATGTGAGCCACATCCTGTTCGTTCATGGAGGCGTGATTGGGCAGAAAGAAGCCGCAATGATGCACGCGGTCTGCCACAGGGAAGCTGGCCTTCCCGTAGCGGTTCATCCAGAAAGGATGAAGCCCCAGATTGCCGGCGGAGAAAATTCTCGTTTCCACCCCTTCTGTGACCAATGCCCGGACGATCCGACGGCGTTGTTCCGTCGAATCCGCGAGCAGGCCGAAGGAGATGCTGGCAACTTTGCTCCCTTTCGGCGGCCGCTGAGTGTAAAACCGGCTACCCAAATGCTGCAGGTACCGTTCGTGATTGGCCTGCCGTCGGCCGGTCATCCAGTCCAGCTTGTGCAGCTGCTCGATGCCGATAAAGGCATTGAGATCGGTCGAGCGGAGATTGAAGCCCGGCTCGTAAAAAACAAACGGCGAGTGGAAATCGTCGACCTGGTATTGCGTCACTAACGCCTGATGGCTGCTCTGGTCGAGGTCCTTGCTCCACCCATGGCTGCGTAGCATCAAGAGCATGTCCGCAAGCTGCTTGTCGCTGGCCGACACCATGCCGCCTTCAATCGTCGACATCTGGTGGCCGAAATAGAAGGAGAAGCTCGCCATGTCGCCGAATGTGCCGACCTTCTTGCCGCCATATTCCGCCCCGATGGCGGCACAGGCATCTTCGAGCAGATAAAACCCGTACCGGTCCTTCAGAGTCTGCAGTTCCTGCATGCGATGCGGGACCCCGAGTACCTGTACGAGTACTACCGTCTGCGCGTCATGGCGTTGTAAGAGATCTTCCAGATGGTTGAGGTCGAGGCCGAAGGTATCCGGATCGGCCTCGCACATAATGGGCGTAAAACCGAATTGAATTGCCGGGGCGATGGACGTCACCCATCCGACACTCGGGACGATCACGTTCGTGTTGCGCAGTTTGCCTGCGCGGAGCAATGCGTAATACATCAACAGATTGGCCGACGAGCCGGAGTTGCAGTGCACCGAATAGGGACGCCCTAACCATTCCGACCATTGCCGCTCGAAGTCGAGGGTCACCGCCCCTTTGGTGAGGCGAGGATAGGTCCGCAGCCACTCGATCAAATGGTCGATATCCTGCCGGTCGATCGTATCCTGCGCGAGGCACCAGCGAGGATTGAGCTTGGTACTCTGTGCGTGAAGCGTCATGATGGTCGTCCCTCTTGCTCCTGAACATGGCCTGCGTCCCTCACAGGACGAGGTGTGGCAACGGGATACCAATCAAGATGTATGCCACCGGCCTCTGCGGCAGGAAGAAGTGAAACGAAGGGATTTCTTGGTGTTGCGAACGCGTTGACGAGTTCGGCCGGGCAAAAACTTCCCAGTCATCGGCAACCGCTGCAGTCTAGGCGGACTCGAAGGAATGTTTCCGATGCAGGAAGGATTCAAGCGCGTTCCGCACCGATCCTCCCCACCCGCGGTACTCGATCGTTTCTTTGCCGTCGAACCGGAACTCCAGGCCGAGATGCGTTCCGTCGGCCTGCAGTGACAGGTTTCGGACGACCCCTGTCAGATTGTTGACATGTCCGGTGCCGATGATTTCGAACTCAACACGCAGAGCCATCCCCAGGTAAAAGTCCTGCACCGGGCGTTGAATGAGAACGGCGCAGCCGGAGGCACTCAAATCCTTCAGGAGCCCGCCGATGCGGATCGGGGGTTCATTTCGCGGGCTGGATGCGTACTCCTGCACGGCAGAGAGCACGATCGGCTCCTGTGCCGACACCCGCCCATGCTTCCGGAGCGGCACCTCGTCCAGTTCGGAGGGAAATGCGAGCAGCAGAAACGGGAACGGCTGCATCTGCGTCTCCAGCACCTCCGTGCGATACCCGATCATGTTTCCTTCATAGATATACCGCAACAGACAGAGGGTCCCTTTCGCGCAGGGAATCGGTTCTCCCAATTGAAACGGCCATTCACAGACGATCCAACGACGCTGTTTCCACCCCAGGATCGACGAGCCGTACTGCCCCCGCGTGTCGTCCTGCGGCAGGCTGAGCTGCAGCGAGAGACCGACCGAGAGAAACGAGGATGGATGACGATGGATGACCGATTCGCTCATATCGATTCACCAGACCTGCTGCACGCACATACACACATCCTGATCAGCCGTATCGGCAGAACCCTGCAAAACTGAAATGACTCCTGGACCTGCGCGCCCGCACAGGTAAAGACCGGCTCGACTTCAACCGATATGAACTCTACAGCACTTCCGCAACATCGGAAGCACTCCACTCATTCCGATCGGTCCCAAGGAACAGGCACAGCGCTGATATGGCCTCGACAAAACGCATCTCCATCGATCAACTCACCGTCGGCATGTTTATCGCGGGCTTGGACCAGCCTTGGTACCGAACCCCGTTCCTCCTCCATAAGTGGTTGGTCTCGAATCCCGGCGACATCGTGCAACTCAAACGCCATGGCATCCTCGTCGTCACCATCGATACTGAACGCGGGCTGGACGTCGGGGCCGCGACCACGGCCGAGCCACAGGCGGTGCCGCCTCCGGATGAACCGCCGCCGGCCGTTGCCGAAGCCGTCGCCCCGCAGCCGATCGACCACAGTCCGCAGGCCGTGTCGGCGGCGGCGGCCTATCGGGACGCCACGGCAGCAGTGGAACGCGTCTTCAACGACCTCGAAGCGGGACACCCGCCGAAGATCGCGGCGCTGAAGCCGATTGTGAACCGGCTTCTGGAGCAAATCGTCGCCGAACCGGAAGCCATGCTGATCCAGTTCTGTCTGGATAAAGTCCGACGATTTGACGCCACCCTCTCCAACCATGGCATGGATGTCTGCGTACTCACTCTCATTCTGGCGGTGGAAAACGACTGTACGGAAGCCGAGCTGGAAGCACTCGGACTGGGGGCGCTCCTCCACGACATCGGCTATATCCGACTCCCGCGCAATCTGTATCGAAAAACGACTCCCCTGACCGATCAGGAGCAGGTCCTGATGAAGCAGCATCCGCAATTGGCGGCGACGGTACTGGCTCAAGTGGACTCGATCCCCGATGCGGTCACCCGCATTATCGCGCAACACCATGAATATCAAGACGGGAGCGGGTTTCCTCAACATCTGAAGCAGGAAGGTCTCTCCACGCTGGCCCAATTGGTGGGGTTGGCGGACACCTACGACGAATTGGTCAGTGCGCGATATGGCAGCCCCCCCCTGTTGCCGCACGATGCCATCCGGCAACTCTTCGTGCTTGGAGCAAAAGGCCGGTACGAAAAGACGCTGGTGGAAGTCGCCATCAAGGCCCTGGGCGTCTACCCACTCGGGAGCCTGATCAAGCTCAATACGAATGAATGCGCCCTGGTGGTCGGTCTGAACCATGAAGACCGGTTACGCCCTCGTATCAGGATCATCAGAGGCACCGACGGGAAGGATCAGAAGGATCCGATCGAGGTCGACCTTCAAAACCAGGCGCCCGATCAGCCGACGCGCTCGATCATCCGCGCGTTGGATCCCAATCAGGAGCATGTCGATCTGCCGCAATACCTTGAAACCGCCGTAGGTGGGCCCTCGTGATGAATCATCCTCAGCAGCCACGCGGGATACAGCCTCCGAATTCAGCCGGCCTGGCAATGCCGGTAGAGGCGCTGACCTTACTCTGGGATGCCGTGCCGGTCGGCATCTGTCTCGTGGCTCACGACAAGACGATGGTGTTTGCCAATCGCACGGCCGCGCGCCTGCTCCGCCGATCTTCAGCCGCCTGTATCGGCAAGACCTTGCCGGAGCTGGTCGGGCAACGTATCGATCTAGGCGACTCGCTTCGATCCACCGGCATCTGGACGCTTCCCGACGGGTCGTTGCCCTCCACCGGCCAGGCAACCCCAGGTGACGCCGGCGACGCCGGCAATTCCACGGTGATCGAATGGCAACAACTCCGGGTCCCCGGGATTCCCTCCGCGGCCACTCTGCTGACCCTGAGGGATGTCTCGCGTGAATTCGAATTGGAAAAGGACCGGGACCGTCTCGCCGAAGTGGCTGAGGAAAGCCCCTATCCGATCGTCGAAATCGACCGGGATGGAAATCTTCTCTATGTGAATCCGGCGATGGCCGACATCCTCTGTCGCTTCGGGTACGACCTGTCCGGCAAGCCGGACATTCTTCCGGACAATCTCCCCGCGCTTGCCGCCACCTGCTTGCTGGAGGGACGAACCTTGACCTCCCAGGACGTGGTACGCGGCGAGGCCTGTTTTAGCTGGACCCTCTGTCCGGTGCCCAGCCATGGGCTGGTGCGAGCCTTCGCCATTGACCTTGGCGAAATACACGCAACGCACCGGACGCTCAACGAGACCGCCGATCGTCTCCGCGAAAGCAACCGTCAGCTGGACCAGGCCCTCCAACAGGCGCAGGCGGCGGCGCGGGCGAAATCGTCCTTCCTGGCGATGATTACACACGAATTGCGCACGCCGATGAACGGCGTCATCGGCATGGCCAGTTTACTGTTGGATACGCCCTTGACCGAGGAACAACGGTCTTTCACGAATACCATTCAGCAATGCGGGGAAGCGCAACTCTCGTTGATCAACGACGTGCTCGAATGCAGCAAGATCGAGGCGGGCAAGCTGGAGCTGGAGCAGCTCGATTTTCACCTGCGTACGACCGTTGAAGACGTGTTGTCTCAGTTCGCGGAACGCGCTCAGCGCAAAGGCCTGGAGATTACGGGCCTGGTGCATGCCGCCGTGCCGAACGCGTTGCGCGGCGACCCTGGACGGCTGCGGCAGGTGCTCACCAATTTCGTGGGCAACGCCATCAAATTCACCGAGCGCGGCGAAGTCACGTTGCAGGCCTTTCTGGAGAGCGACACGGCGTCGGGTGTGACCATCAAATTCGAAGTGACGGACTCCGGCATCGGCATCAGCGAAGAGGTGCAGGCGCGATTGTTCCAGGCCTTTACCCAGGCGGATAGTTCCACGACCAGAAAGTACGGCGGTACAGGACTCGGACTTGCGATCTCCAAACAATTGGTCGAACTGATGGGAGGCACAGTCGGGCTTCGCAGCCAGCCCGGCCAGGGCACCACCTTCTGGTGCACCGCCACGTTTCAGAAGCAGCCGGTCTGCGCGCCGGCCATCGTGCCTTCGGTCGAGTTGAGCGGTCGCCGCATTCTGATCGTGGACGATAACGAATCCAATCGCACGATCCTTCATCACCTGGTCTCGGGATGGGGCATGCAGGACGGCCAGGCGCGCAATGCCGACGAAGCTATTCAGATGCTGGAACAGGCCGCTGCAGCCGGTGCGCCCTACGACGCGGCCGTGCTCGACATGCTGATGCCCGGCAAAGACGGGCTGCAACTCGCCCAGGACATCAGGACCCATCGCCAAGGGGCCGGGGTGCGCTTGATCGTCCTGACGTCGTTGATTCAGCCCGGCCACGCCGAACGCGCGCGGCGCGCCGGATTTACGGCCTACCTGACGAAGCCGGTCCGGCATGATCAGCTTCAAGGCTGCCTCCGCGTCGTGTTCGGATTGCAGCAGCCGGCTACGCCCGCCGCTGCCGGCGGCGATGCGGGTCCGGCACTCGCTCCCACCTTGGTGACGCGGCATACCTTGGCCGAACAACGAGTCCGCCCGCGCGTGCTCGTGGCAGAAGACAACGTGGTAAACCAGAAACTGGCCGTACGCATGCTGGAGCGGATCGGGTACCAACCGGATGTCGTGTCGAACGGCCAGGAGGCCGTGGCGGCGTTTGAGCGAGGTCTCTACTCAGTCATCGTGATGGATTGTCAGATGCCGATGATGGACGGATATGAGGCGACTCGGCGCATTCGCGAGCTGGAACAGCGAGCCGACTCGACCAGAACCCGCGCCCACGTCCCCATCATTGCGCTGACCGCCAATGCCATGCCGGGTGATCGCGAGCGGTGCAAGGCTGCCGGCATGGATGACTATCTCACGAAACCGGTGAAGACGGACGATCTCGGAAAAATTCTTGAACGCTGGGCCCCGGTCGGGACTTCCGAGCAGATTGCCCCGCCGACGCCTCCTCGTGAAATGACCAAAAGCGATGCCAGCGTGTTCGACGCGAACACCATGCTGGCGAATATCGGTGGCGATATCGAACTGTTCGATCAGTTGATCCGTTTGTTCTTAGAGCGTCAACGGGTGATGGTCCAGGAGATTGAAGTCGCCGTCAAGCAGGCGGACGGTGTCGCGCTTGAACAGGCCGCTCATAGCCTCAAAGGGACGGCCGGCAATTTGTGCGCGCCGGATGTCGTACTCCTGGCAAGCCAGCTGGAAGCCAACGGACGTCTCGGAACCCTCGCTGAAGCTCCTGCCCTATTCGCCCAACTCGAGCGTACGGTCCAGCAATTGGTCGCCGTGTTGAAGCGGCAGATCACACCGGCAGACCCGGATCAGTCGCGTTAGTCTAGTCACATTACATCGGAAGGCCGAAGCCCTCCTATCGGAACGGCGCGCGCGGCAGGCGCAGAACACCGTCGACGGAACGGACGCTGAGTCTGATACGCGATGAGTGCTGCGTGATTAGCGAGCTGACGCTTGAAGGGGAACCGCCGGAGTGGGGCGTTGTGCGGGGGCAGCGGAAAAGAGGGGATACCGGGTCGGCCAATCTTCAGAGAGGACCAATTGCTTGCAGAGCCTGGTTCGGTGATTCATCACCAACGGTCCCCGCAAATTGGCCGTCACGGCAGTGGGATCGTCTGAAGGAATGGTCAAGATGGTCACGACGGACAGCTCGTCGCTGTCCTGCTTTTGAATTTCGATGAGCGCATCCAATGGGATCTCGGTCTGATAGTCGGGTTTGAAGAAGGCCGGATCGAGGATCACGAAGGCCAACTGAGGTTCCTCGACACATTGGAGCCACTTGAACGGGACATCCGTATCGTGATCGAGGATCACGTACTTGCTCCAGTCCGGAAACCCGAGAATCCCGGAGGGAAACACCAGGAGCGTGTCGTCGTGCACCTCAAACGCTCCGAATCTGGTCGACCGACACTTCATGATCTGTTCTCACCCTCCACGGCGCCCGGTTTTATTGGACAACTGACGAAAGGCCTCCAGGGGGATGACCCCGGGCCCCGCTGCGATACGATTCTCCTCTTGAATCCTCGCATGCACTTCATCGCGATGTACTTGCACGTTGGGCGGAGCTTCGATTCCCAGCCGGACCTGACCGCCTTTGATGCCGAGCACCACAATGCGGACATCGGGACCGATAGTCACACCCTCTCCCCGACGTCGTGTTAAGACCAGCATACAAGCCTTCCTTGGCATGTGAATACGGGTACATGGATATATCGGTTCCGTTAGAGATGAACTTGAGCGTGACTTACCGGAGATAGTTGATCAACGACGAGTCGAAAATTTTGACAAACGTTTCACTGGCGGCCTGCACGGCCACTTCCTGGAGACGGAGTTGGGTAATGGCGGTGGCAAGATCGGCATCTTGATTGTCCGAGATGGATTTCGTGATGGTCAACGTGGCCGTGTCCAACGCCTCGTGTGTGACTTGCAAACGGTTGGCAAGGGCTCCGACGGTGCCCTGCGCATCGCTGATTTGGGCCGTCGCCAAATCCAGATTCCCCAGTCCTGCTTGAATACCGGGGCGATTGTTGCTTTCCAATGCCGCAAGGAGGTCACGTAGGGAATCGAACATGTTGGTGGTCGATCCGGCAAAAATACTGCTTCCCGGCACGAGGATTTGCACGGTTTGGTTTTCACCGACCGCGATCGACTGGATTTCGCTGTTACCCTGATAGGCGACCGTATCTCCTGCCGTAATCGTGAAGGGAGTCACATCCGTTTTCGTCCCGCCGAAGACCGCCTGCCCGGCCACTTCCGTATTGCCGAGTTGAACCAGCTGGCGCTGAAGCTGCCGGACCTCTTTGGCGATGCTCTGACGCCCTTCTGCGGACGTCGTGTCGCTGCTCGCCTGAATGGTCAGCTCCCGCACTCTGGTAATCAGGTTCTGCACCTGTCCCAATGCGTGGTCGGCAGCATCAACCCTGGCCGTGCCGAAATTAATATTGCGAATCCATTGCGTCGTCTGCGAGAGCGCAGATTTGTCGAGCACGATCTGTCCGAACGCGCTTGGATCGTCCGATGGATTGGTGACCCGTTTCTGGCTGGAAATCTGTTCCTGCGAGGTGAGCAACTGCAACCGGGAGCGTTGAAGATTGCCGAGCAAGGTTCCATACATTTGTTGGTCGGCGACTCTCATACTGGTTGCTCCCTGTGAGATGACGAGGCTATTACCGTTTTAATGTCAGAATGGTCTGCAGCATCTCATCGCTGGTGGTAATCAGCTTCGAGGCTGCCTCAAATGCGCGTTGATACTTCAATAGATTGATGAGCTCTTCGTCCATCGACACCCCGGACGCTTCCGCCCGGTGCGACAGCAACTGGTTGTGCAGGATCTCCTGCCCTTGCAGATCGCGTGTGGCCCCCTGGAGGGTCGCGCCGAAGCTTCCGGCCATAGCACTATAGTAACTTTGAAAGGTCGTGTTGCCCAATCCCGCTACCGCTGCCGCTTGCAGGCTACTCAACGCCAGGGCATTTACATTGTTCCCGGGCACGCCGGCGGCAGTGGATGAGGCCGCGATCTTCTGTCGATCGGTCAGGGCCAGGCTGATGGTGCCGGCCGTGGTCCCTGAAGCCGTAAAGAAGTCCTGCGTCGTGGATCCATCCAGACCGTACCCCAGGCGATGCTGGGTGTTGACCTGCGAGACGAGTTGAGAGGTGAGGGTATTGAGCGATGTCTGCAGACCCACCGCAGTAGTATCCCGCGCGTCGATCAACCCCTTGAGCCGACCGCCGCCGATCACCGACGTGATATCCGTATTGGGTCCGGTTCCCCCATCGTACCGCACGTCCAGGAGGCCATTGTTGGCCACGTTCGAGACGCCGGTCAGTGCGTAGGCCTTCTGCTCCGTAACCAGCAACTGTCCGATCCCGACGAACACCGTCATCTGTCCGGTGGCGTCCTCAATCGAGGAGATATCGACCAGGCCGGCAAGATCATTCAGAAACCGACCGCGCTGATCGCGCAAATCGTTGGCCTGCTGACCGCTAACCTCTGCCAGCTTGATCTGGCTGTTCAGATCGGCAATCTTGCTCGCTAGGGAGTTGACGTCGTTAATGCTGCTCTGAACCTGGCCATCCAGCGAAATGCGTTGCGCCGACAGTTGCGAGGCCGCCTGATTCAACAGTTTGGTGACCCCATTGGCCTTGGTCAGTAGCACGGTGCGGGCGGTCAGATCGGCAGGATTGGTGGCGACATCCTGCCAGGCCTTGAAGAACTCATTGAGGCCTGCCGCGATACCTTGATCGTTCGCATCATTGAACAGCAATTGAATTTGCGAGAGGGATTTCTGTGATGCTGTAAACTGGCCAATCCGCTCGTTCGAACTCAACAATCGTTGTTCGACGAAGCGATCGACGGAGCGACGAATTTCAGACGCCTGGACGCCGGTTCCAATTTGGCCGGGCTGACCATTCTCAGGCAGAGCTTCAGTGAGGATGATCTCCTGGCGAGAATAACCCGGGGTGCTGACGTTGGCAATATTCTGACCGGTGACGGACAAGGCCCGCTGGAAGGTCGCCAATGCGTTAGAGCCGACTCCGAAAAGTCCGTTCAGTCCCGACATACGACCACCCGTTATCCCTTGGCTCTCGCTCTGCCGCCGCTTTCCGCCACGGCGGAGCCGGATGAAGAATACAAGGCCCCCGACTGCGGTGAGCGCTGCCAGAGCCGAAGCGTGCCCTGCAAAAATTCAAGCGACTGCCCGATGAGGGCGGCGTTGAACCGGTTCAGCCGATCGGTCTGTCCGATTGCCGCAATGAGGTCGGCTTCCTGCTGTTCGAGCACGAGCGACGGAGCCAGCGACGCCGTCGATGACGGCCTGGTTCTACGCTGCTGTTCCAATTCACGAATCTCATCCAATAGGTGAGTTTTTCGCATGGTCACGGATGTGAATTGTCCGAATGAAAGGGATCGAATGGCGTCCTGCTCTTCAATCAACAGGGCCTGAAAAGCCGTGAGTTTGTCGAGCATGCGGCAAAGAAGGGAGTCGGAGGCTGTGGCGAGCGGCTGCTGTACGGTCGACACGATATCTCCCCTTCAAACGAATGGTTCCGGCATGTGAGTCCGCGTGATCGAAGAGTCGAGCCGTACGCGAGGGACGTTACAGGGCCGCGTCGGTCAGAACGTTACGAATGATGGCATCCGCAACCTTCTTGCCGTCCACGTTGTACGTGCCCCCTTCGACCGACTGACGAATTTGACCGACTCTGGCATCGCGCTCCGCATCCGGCTGCTCCGCTGCCGCCCTCAGACGCTGGAGTTCCTTGGCCTGTTCGGAAATCTGGACACGATCCTGTGACTGCGTCCCCTGAGACGCGGTCTTCTTGTTGTGTGTCCGTTCAGTGTCCTGAACTCCCAACAGGATTTTCGCGAGATCTGCCGCCCGGCCGTTATGTGAGATCTCCATGACTGCTTCTCCTCCCCCATTGCCAGGGTCTTCCGAAAGGCCTTTCCCCTAGTCGAGTACTCTATCGGCGGGATCGGCCGGGAACTTTAGGAAAAGCGATCGAATCAGGGAAGTTTTTCTGCATAGGCATCGACGAATGCCGTAATGCCGATCCCCCCTGCTTCTGTGGATAACTTGGCTATCTCTTGATCGTAAAAGGAATACCAGACCTGCTCGCTTTTCCGGTCCAGGAGTCCCTTCGGAACAGTTTCCCTCATATTTTTAATCAGATAAGAAATGAAATACGCTTCAAACTCCTGCCCGGCTTTATGGAGCGCCGCGCGGGCCTTGTCCCCTGCCGGCCCCTGTTCGACCGGACCGCGGAATCCGAGCGGCTGTGGAGTCGCCATTTGGACCAGATCGAGTTGGCCTGACATAAGATGCTGTATTTCCATTGGAAGCGTGGCCCTTTCTTAGACAATCTCAAGATTCGCTTGAAGTGCTCCGGCGGAACGCAGGGCCGACAGGATGGCCACGAGATCTCGCGGAGTCACGCCCACCGCGTTGAGTGCCCGTACCACTTCTCCAAGCGTCACCGTTTGATCGACCACGATCAGTCGCGACTCCTGTTCGGTGACTTCTGTCTGCACATCGGGCGTGACCGTCGTTTGCCCTTGGGTCGAGCCGATCAACGGAGCCGGAGGCTGTGACACGTTGAGCGTGTTCTTGACGGAAATCGTGAGGTTGCCATGCGAGATCGCGCACGTGGATAACCGCACATGTTCGCCGAGCACGACCGTACCGGTGCGTTCATTCACCACCACTTTGGCGGCGACATCGACGGTGACGTCCAATCCCTCCATGGTCGCGATATATTCCACGACCCGTCCGTGAAAGGTTGCGGGAAGCGACGTTTTGACGAGGCCTGCATTCACCGGGACAGCCGTGCCCTTCCCAAATGTCCCGTCGATCGCTTCCGCCGTGCGAATGGCGGTGGTGAAATCGGGATGCCGCAGCAACACGGACACGGTGTCCCAGTTCTCGATATCCACCACCAACTCTTTTTCTACGATGGCGCCGGCAGGCACCACCCCGGCCGCCTGATGGTTCTTGGTAATCGTCGCGCCGCCGGCGCCCCCGGTCCCGCCGAGGAATCCACCGATGGAGACCGGCCCTTGAGCCACCGCAAACACCTGTTGGTTCGGCGCCTTCAGCGGCGTCGACAGCAGCGTGCCGCCTTGGAGACTTTTCGCATTGGCCATGGAAGAAACGACCGCGTCCAGCGTCATGCCGGGTTTCACAAACGGCGGGAGTTTCGCCGTCACCATTACCGACGCAATATTGCGGGTGAGCAACTGGATGGGATCGATCACCAGATTGATGCCCATCTTGTTCAACATGGACATCATGGCTTGAATCGTGAACTGTCCGCCGATGACCTGATCGCCCGTCCGGTCGAGACCGACGACCAATCCATACCCGATCAGCTGGTTTTCGCGCACGCCTTCGATCGTGGCCACGTCCTTGACTCGAACAGCCTGGGCCAATGAGGCCGTAAATAACGTGATCGTGAGGAAGGCCAGCATGCCCACCACGGTTCGCCGAAACCAGGCCGTTCCTTGTGGCTGTCTTTCAGGAACAGGCACCGGCTTCGGCGGCGGAGGTGTCCATGGGCGCGCAAGGAGGCCGGGATCCATCGAGGCCGGTCGCAGAACCCCGCTTGAAAGCATGAGACGAAAGCATTGCGTAATCATCGCCCGTTGTTGTTTGCGCGGCCTCGTCATGATGACTCCTGTGGCTGGTCGATGCTTCTCGACGGACTTGCGATTAGAACGGGTAGACCCAATCCAGAATTCTGACGAGCCAGCCCGGCCGCTGTACATCGTCGACGACTCCCAGGCCGGAGTATTCGATCTTGGCGTCGGCAATGGCGCTCGACTGCACCGTGTTCTTCGTATTCACATCCACACGCCTGACGATGCCCCCGATGGTCATGATCTGGCGTTCCGAATTGACGGTCACCTCACGTCGGCCCTCGACCCGTAAATCTCCGTTCGGCAACACTTCCGTCACGATGGCCGAAATCGTGCCCGTCAACGTGTCTTCCCGGTTGGTTGCGCCTTTGCCGCCGAACTTGCTCTTCGCAGTGGCATCGATGCCGAACCCTCGCTTGGCTTCTCCGCCCAGGCGGATTCCCGGAATGCCGAGATAGCCCATCCCGGTCCCGCCGATTCCATTCGAAATAGTGGAGTCTCGCTCTGCGTTCGTATCGGCGCTCTTCGAGCCCTTGTGTTTTTCCACGATCAGAATCGTGATGATGTCGCCGATGCGCATGGCGCGAAGATCTTCATAGAGATAGGCCCGCCCATTCTCTTCCTGCCACAGCGACCCCATGGTCTTGGGGGGAGGCAATTTGGCCATCTCCACCTTTTGCTGCTTCGTGCTGGGCGAGGCCGAACAACCGACCATCACGCACAGCGCCACACCGAACCAGATGAACCGGATGCAGCGATATTGTGTGAGAGACCGGTTAAAAACTGACACGGACCACCCCCGGGGCAACGACGGTCGCCCGCAATTCCTTGCCTGAATCGACATTGGAGACCGTGATGGTTTGACCCAATTCACCATGCGATTTCGTGACTCCCACGGTTTGAATCGACAGCCCGCCCTGCCGGGCTTCAATCGTCACCCGATCGCCCTTGTGCACGGCGAAGGGGCGCCGCACCGAAGTCATGCGTATGGCATTTTGAGGCGGAAGCGGGCGAATGGCCGCTTTACCGATGACTTCGGCAGGACTGGTCACAAACGGTTGCTTCAGGTCGTACAGGACGATCCGTTCCGTGGTGACGTCGTCGGCCGCGATCTCCTCGTCGACCTTGATCGACCGCACCGGCACCACCACCTCGACAATGGCGGCCACATCGGCGGTGGCATCGACGGTCTTGATGAATCGCCCGTTCACGGCCAGATGAATCTGGAACACTCGACGTCCCAGCGGTTCGTCCGATCGTCCCGCGCTGACTTGCAGATCGACCGTTCCGGATGGCACGACGATCGGCTGCTGAGGATCGCCGATTGCCACCTGGCAGTCGACGGCGCGTCCGGCAAGTTCCCGCTTGACGAAATCGTGGATCACCCCGCGGATTTGTTCGGGATAGATGAGCCGTTTCCCTCGGGCCTGCGGGAGACCCTGCGCCTGATGCGCAACAGCCCCCTGCACCTGGAACAGCGGCCGGACCGGAGCCCGCTCCCCTGCCATGGCCGGGAGGACCGCGCTCGTGACCAGGCTGATGGTCGCAACAGACAGGAGGCTGAGTCGATTCACAGTGTCACCCTTGGTTGAAGGCGCGGCGCCGATTACCGGCGCAGGTTGTTGGCAATCTGCATCATTTCATCGGATGCCTGAATGGTCTTGGAGTTAATTTCGTAACTCCGTTGGGCGATGATCATGTTGACCATCTCCTCCGCCAGATTGACGTTCGAACTTTCCAGGAATCCCTGCTGCAAGGTGCCGAAGCCGGTCGAGAATCCGCCGGTACCCTGTTGCGCCGGTCCGGAGGCAAAGCTGTCCAGGAACAGGTTGCCGCCCATCGCCACCAAGCCCGAAGGGTTGTCGAAGCGTACCAACTGAATCTGCCCCACCTGCGACGCTTGTGTGACGCCGGGAAGCAGAACGGAGACGGTCCCGTCCTGGCCGACATCGATTTTCAGCGCGCCCGACGGAATCGTAATCACCGGGTTGAGCTGGTCGCCGTCGCCGGTCACGAGGTTGCCGACGTTATCGCGCTTGAAGGATCCGTTGCGGCTATACATGATGGTCCCGTCGGGCCGGGTCACTTGGAAAAATCCGGCGCCGTCGATAGCCAAGTCGAGATCGTTCCCGGTCTGCCGCATGTTACCTTGCACCCATTCCTTGGCCACCGTAATGGGACGCACACCGCCCCCGACCTGCACGCCGACAGGAAAGACGCCCACGTTCGACGCGTTCGTGCCCGGCAAGCGTTGGATCTGATACAGCAGATCGCCGAATTCCGCACGGCTGCGTTTGAACGCGTTCGTGTTCACGTTCGCCAGATTGTTGGCGATGGTATCCACGTTCAGTTGCTGGGCCGTCATGCCTGTCGCGGCCGTCCACATTGCGCGAATCATACGCTCCTCCTATTGCACCCGGCCAAGATCCTGAATGGCCGTTTCGGTCATGCGATCCATCGTCTGGATCAATTTCTGCGCCGACTCGTAACTGCGCATGCCTTGCATCATCTTCACCATTTCACTCAACGAATTCACGTTGGACTCTTCGATGTGTCCCGACTGCACCTGCGGCCTCGTCGACACCGTCGGTTTCCCGCCGACAAACAGTCCTTCGGCAAACTTTTGCGGCATCCCGTTCTCCGGAAACTCGACCACTTTGATGCTGCCGATCGGAGTGCCGTCCACCTGGATCGCCCCTTCCGCATTGATCTGAATGTTGCCGGGCGGCACCTTGATCTCTCCTTTGGTCCCCATGACAGGGTGCCCGAGATTGGTGACCAGGCGTCGTTGGCTATCGAGAGAAAAGATGCCGTTGCGCGTATAGCGAACCCCGTCCGGGGTCTTGACCTCAAAAAACCCATCGTTCTGTATGGCGACATCCAGTGGATTGCCAGTAATGCGGATCCGCCCCGGCTCAAAGGCCGTTCGGACCCCATGCACTTCGGCAAATACCCGTTCACTGGGACCGGCCGGTCTGGTCGAAATGGCGGAGGAGAGGCCTCCTGATACGGGGCCCATCCCTGCCGAACTGGCACGGGCGAAGAGGCCGCGGAACCCCTGCTGATCCTGTTTGAATCCGGCCGTGTTCACATTCGCCAGATTATTGGCGAAGACCGCGAGTTGTTTTTCCTGGGCTACGGCGCCTGACAGTATGGGGTAAATCGCTCGATTCATTGTTCGTATATTCCAGATGTACTTGTCGTGCTACAGGGGGAGTTAGCAATGGACATGCCATCGCGATACGTCAGGCGGCCCGGCACAGCCGAAGCGATCGCCGAACGAAAATCCTTGTGATTGTCGAGAGATGGGAACCGGAAGGTATGTGAGGGGCCGGAGGGAAATGCTTCCCCCGTCAACGGCGGCTGTCAAACGGCGTGGCCAACCGGAAGTCTTTGCCGGAAGCAGGGAAAGTCCTGCCTACATGGAATAGCGCGCGACGAGAGTGCTAGCCCGCAGTATTCATGATGGTTCGTCACGAAATCGCTGAGCCGCGTCGCGAGACCGGCGTGCGGAGCCCCTCGGCCGAAGGCTCGTCGCAGCAGCGGATCGGCGGTTGCAGTAGAAGCGCTCATGAATCATGTGGGCTAGGGATCAGGCAGCGATCGTGGAGGTCGCATCAACGGAAGGGGATGCCATTGCACCGGGGAGTCCATAGAGGGCGTACCCTTCGGTGCGAGCCGTTTCGACGGCCCGGGTGGCCGCATCGAGGAGCGCATCACTGTCCACAGTGTCATGGCTGGAGAGGCTGATCCCTATGCGGCTGGTGAGGAAGAGTTCGTGCCCGTCAAGGGTGACCGGCAGCGATATCGTGAGGTGCATCTTTCTGGCGATGGCCAACACCTCCTCCGGACCTGTGACCCGATCCAGCAGGACGACAAAGGTGCGTTCGGCAATTCGCGCCACCGTGTCGGCGGTGCGCAGGGCGCTCTTCACACGCGCAGCCTGGACCCGGTACATGAGGTTGGAATTGATCGGTGCCTGCCCGTCGATCCTTGGAGAAAAGTGATCTAATTCAATGACGAGGAGCGCAATCTGCCGGCTATGTTTGTGAGCACGCGACAGCGCCTGCTTCAGGAGAGAGAAAAACAGGCGCTGGGTCGGTAATCCCGTAACTGAATCATAGGTATGCATCGCGCAGGAGCCCGGCTCAAGCGAGCCTGAGATCATCGCCGCATCCGATTGTGGCTCTTTCGGGGTCCAAAAGGTCGCGCCGAAGATGACCAGCGTCAGAAGCACGCCGGCCTGGATCATCACCGGATAGGCCATCAACGCCGAGATGGTCAGCAGCCCCACGGTCGCCGTCCAATATAACCCGCCCGCCATGAACAAGAGACAAGCCACGACGCCAAGTCGAGCGCTGTCAAACGGTCGGGAGGCCGCTCCGTCACTGGAGCGGTACGGCAGATCGATCGAATCCGACCCGGCGGGATCGGTCGAATCGTTGGTGTCCTGATGTGGCGAACTCATACGCTTCCCCGTGGCACAAAGCCGCCAACATTCGGTTGGGGCTAGGGAAGTATCGGAAAAGGTGAGCAGAAACTAAAGGCAGGGAGAGCCGCACGCCCCCACCCGGGCGTCGTCGGCACCAACGAACACGAACGACTGCTAGGCCGCCCGGATCACCAGGTCACACATCGACTGGTTCGAGCCGCGCTTTCAAGTGGAGGATGGCTTTCGAATGGATCTGGCATACTCGCGATTCGGTCACCTTGAGCGCCTGCCCGATCTCCTTCATCGTGAGTTCCTCGAAATAGTAGAGGGACAACACCAGCCGTTCTTTCTCCGGCAAATCCTGGATTGCAGCTTCGAGCACGTGGCGCGCCCGCTCGTTCACCAGGACCGAGAGCGGATCCGGCTGATTGGAGTCGGTCAACACACTGATGATCTTATGCCCGTCTGCATCCTGCACGCCGAGATCGTCCAGACTGATCACCACGGCGCCACGGGAGCGAGTCAGGAATTCGTCCAGTTCCTCCGCGGACATCTTCAGCTCTGTGCCGACTTCCTCGTCCGTCGGCGGGCGTCCGAGTCTGTGCAGCAGCTCGGAATAGGTTTTTTGAAGGAGCGTAATCCGCTCGTGGACCGAGCGCGGGATCCAATCCATCGACCGGATTTCATCGAGCATGGCGCCACGGATACGGAACTCCGCGTAGGTTTTGAACTTGGCTTCGCGGGTCGGATCGTACTTATCCATCGCATCCATGAGGCCCATGATCCCGACGGACATCAAATCTTCCGCGTCCATATATGCCGGCAAGCGAAACGCCAGTCGATGGGCCATGGCCTTCACGACGTGGGTGAATTCTTGAATCACCCGTTCACGATCCGCTTCCGCAATCACGCGGCGCGGGGCGTTTCTGACCGCAGACATTTTTCGAGCGTCCATCATTCGCTACAGTCCTTTCAGTCAGTGCGTCCGCAAAAGTTGTTGCCAGAGGAACTGCACTGTGCCTTTGGGAAGCGCCGGTGGGGTCAACTGAGCCACCGCCTCAGTCAGTTCTCGAAACGCACGGCTGGACGGCGCGTGCGGAAAGAGATCGATGACGGCCCGCTGCTGGGTCACGGCCATCGGCACATAGTCGTCCAAGGGAATCGCGCCCAGGTAATCCAGCGAAATATGCAGGAATCGACTGACGGCCAACTCCAGTTTCCGGAAGATGCGCGCGGCGTCCCGCGGCGACTTCACCATGTTGACGAGCACATGGAAGCGGCGCTCCCGGTATTGCCGCAACAGGACTTTCATCAACGCATAGGCGTCCGTCATGGAGGTCGGCTCGGGAGACACCACGACGATGATAGATTGGGCCGCCGCCGCAAAGTAGGTCACGGTCGAAGAAATGCCCGCCCCGGTATCGATCAACAACACATCCATGTTCGATGCCAATCGCTCAAGTTCATCTTGAAGGATGAGCTGTTGCGCTTCCGTCAGGATCGTCAACTGAGAAATGCCGGTACTGGCCGGGAGGACGGTAATGCCATGCGGACCGGTCAGCGCGATATCTTCCAACCGGCAGGTCTTCGCGAGCACGTGCTCCAACGTATATTTCGGTGTCAGACCGAGCAGAATATCGACATTCCCCAGCCCGAGATCCGCATCCAGCACGAGCACACGCTTTCCGGTTTGGGCCAGGGCGATGGCGGTGTTTGCCACCACGTTGGTCTTCCCCACCCCCCCTTTTCCGCTGGTGACGGTAATCACTTGCGTGCGGGAGGGACCGACGTTGTCATCAAGCGCTCTCATCTGCGGATCCAAAATTCCTGGTTGCATCGCCATCGTCACTCCCCTCTTGTTCGTCAGTCGCCTATCGCGCGTAGGTCTTGATACCAGGCACACATGTCGGTGTCGTGTGTCGCTCCCACGCCTGAGTGGTGCCGGTCGCCGGCGTCCGTACCTGCCCCCCCAGCAGCAGGTCGCCCAGGCGATCGACGTGCGCCTGAACCAAGTCATCGGGCACCCGTTGACCGGTTCCCCAATAGGACAGCGGGATGCCGGTGCGATGAGTGGCTTCGAAGATGCCGCCATAGCCCGCCGTCTCGTCGAGTTTGGTAAACAACAACCGGAGGCCCGGCACGTCGACACATTGACTGGTGCTGACCACGAGATCCGGCACTCGTGTGCCTGCCGCGAGGACGAGATGGACCTCCATGGGAGAGGCCCCGTTCAGCAACCCTCTCCAACGTTGCGCCGTGATAGGTTCATAGGGATTGAACCCTGTGGTGTCGATCAAAATCAGTTCCGCTTCACGGGCCTGCGCAATCGCGGCGCGGGCCTCCTCACAAGACGCCGCCACCGAGAGCTCGATACCCAGGACCTCGGCATAGAGGCGAAGGTGTTCCACCGCCGCAGGCCGATACGTATCCATGGTAATCAGGGCCACACTCCGTTGCTCGACAATGCCATAGTGCGTCGCCAGTTTGGCGATGGTCGAGGTCTTGCCGACTCCGCTCGGGCCGACGAACAGCGCAATCTTTTGTTCCCCTGCCGCGCTCAGCAACGGGCCGGCCGTGGTGACCCGATCCAACAACACGGTCCTGAGCAACTGTAGTGAGGAGTTCCGCTGAACGGACCCCTGCTCCACCAGCGTTTCACGCAGTTCCCGCAGACAGGCTTCCGCCGTGACATGCTCGACGCCCTGCGCCAACAGGTCTTCATAGACGCGCTGGAAGGACTGGAACGTGGCGCCCTGGTTCTCCCCATTGTTGCGGGTGGACGCCGGTGTCGCGCGAGTCTCCCGCGAAGGACCGGGAACCTGACGAGCCGCAGGTCGCGACTGCTCCTTCCCCGTTTCCATCGCTCCCTGCAGGGTTTTTTGAAAGCGCGATTCCTCCGCCGGCAGCATCGGCGCGTGAGTCACGGCCGCACGTGTCTGCTCATCTTCACCGAGCAGCGGCGCGGCATCGGGAACGGCGGCGTCGTCTTCAATGGCCGCCATGACCTCCAATACCGACCCGCCCAACAACCCGAATCCGTTATCCCAGGAACGCACGCGTTTCGTGGACAGAATCACCGCATCCGGCCCTAACGTGTCCTTAATGGAGCGAATGGCCTCATGCATCGACTTGACGTGGAACGTCCGTACCTTCATGCCAAGCTCCTGGTTTCACCGACCTCGAGGTCGAGCCGTACGGTTTCCACTGCCTGCAAACGTGTCACGCTTTCCACCTCGTTCAATCCTAAAATCGGAACCGAGTGCAAAATTCTGTCCGTCAGTTTCCGTAGATGTCGTCGCAACGAAGGCGAGCACAAAATGACCGGTTGATGCCCGCGACCGACCATGCGTTCCGCGGCAGCCTTCAATGCAGTGAGCAGTTTCTGTGCCACCAGCGGATCGGGTACCCACTGGGCTCCCTGTCCGGCGGCATTCGCTTGATCGGCGAGTGTGCGATCCAATCGCGGATCCAGTCCGATGATCGGCAACGAGCCATCTGGCGCGAGATATTGCTTCGTGATGGTCCGTCCCAGCGCTTGCCTGGCGACTTCCGTCAAAATATCGGCGTCTTTTGTGGTCGCCGCATGGTCGGCAATCGTTTCAAGAATCGTCCGCAAGTCACGAATTGGGACACCCTCTCGCAGGAGATGCGACAAAACTCTGACGAGCGTGCCCAACGGGATCAGATTTGGAATCACTTCCTCAACCAGCTTGGGGTGATTTTTGCCCAGTTGATCGAGCAGGCCCTGCACTTCTTGCCGCCCCAGGAGTTCATGCGCATGCCGTTTGATCAACTCAGACAAGTGCGTCGCGATGGCCGATCCCGGATCCACGACCGTATACCCTGCCATTTGCGCCTGTTCACGCTGCTGCTCCGGTACCCACATGGCCGGCAGACCGAACGCCGGTTCTTTGGTCGGCAACCCATGGATAGCCCCGCGCTGAGCCGTACCGGGATCGATCGCCAGCACATGCGCCGGCATCACCTCCGACTTGGCGAGTTCCACGCCTTTGAGCAGCGCCGCATATTCGTTGGGCCGAAGCTGCAAGTTGTCGCGAATATGGATCGGCGGCAGGACAAAGCCCATTTGTTCGGCGAACTGCCGCCGGAGCCCCTTGATCCGGTCCAGCAGGGCGCCGCCTTGCCCTCCGTCCACCAGACTGATGAGACCGTACCCGACCTGCACTTCCATGAGATCCAGGGGGACCACCTGGGTGCCGGCCTCCTCGATTTTGACCTGAGGCGAGGCCGGTGTCGGAACGGCTTCAGCGGTTTTCTGCTGTTCATTGATCTGATATGCCATCCAGGCGGTCAGGCCGCCCAACGCGAGGAAAGCGAGATGGGGAAGTCCGGGGACCAGGCCCAGCGTGATAAGAATTCCTGAAGCCGTGCCGATAGCCTTCGGGGAAATGAGGATCTGACGGCTGATCTCAAATCCTAAGTTGACCTCGGAGGCGGCCCGAGTGATGACGATACCGGCCGCGGTTGAAACAATGAGCGCCGGCACTTGCGCCACAAGGCCTTCACCCACCGTCAACAACGTATAGGTCTGCGCCGCTGCGGCCAGCGTCATGCCCTGTTGCAACACACCGATCGTCAACCCGCCCAGAATGTTGACGAGGGTGATAATGACGGCCGCCACGGCGTCGCCACGCACAAATTTGCTCGAACCATCCATGGCGCCGTAGAAATCCGCTTCCTGGGCGATCTCCTTCCGCCGTTGGCGGGCCTCTTTGTCATTGATCAGGCCGGCGTTCAGATCGGCGTCGATGCTCATCTGTTTGCCGGGCATCGCGTCCAAGGTGAACCGGGCTGCCACTTCGGCGACGCGCCCGGCGCCCTTCGTGATGACCACGAAGTTGATAATGACGAGAATGGTGAACACGACGAGCCCGACGGTATAATTGCCGCCGACCACGAACGTGCCGAAGGCCCGGATGACCTCCCCTGCAGCGGCGGCGCCTTCATTGCCGTGCAGGAGTATCAAGCGCGTGGAGGCGATATTGAGGGCGAGACGCAGGAGTGTCACCATCAGCAGAATCGAGGGGAACACCGAGAACTCCAGTGGACGGCGCACCTGCATGCCGACCAGCAGAATGATGATGGATAGCGTGATGTTGAAGGCCAGCAGCAGATCCAGAAAAAACCGGGGAAGAGGAATCAACATGACCATCAAAATGCCCACAACCCCCACGGACATCATGATGTCGGGGTGTTTGACCAACGAGGTCGTGGAAACCGATGTGTTCTCGTTCGCCATCTAGACTCCAATCCAATCGGATTTACGCCGGCGGCAGTTTGCCGCGCACGCGATACACAAACGCCAGGATTTCGGCGACCGCACGATAGAGATCTTCGGGCACTTCACGGCCCACCTCGACCAGTTTGAAGAGGGTTCGTGCGACCAGCTTGTTTTCGACGATCATGACTCCGTGTTGACGGCCGATTTCACGGATCTTCTCGGCCACGTAGCCGGCGCCTTTGGCCACGACGATCGGCGCTCCCATGGCCTTGGAGTCATACTTCAGGGCCACCGCCAGGTGTGTCGGGTTGGTGATGATGACATCCGCTTTCGGCACGGCGTCCATCATGCGTTTCCGGGACATCTCTCTCTGAGTGCTACGGATCTTGGCCTTCAGCCCTGGGTCTCCTTCTGCCGCCCGACTTTCCTCTTTGATTTCGTCGCGTGACATGCGGAGGTCACGCTCCCATTCGAACCGTTGGAAGCCATAGTCGAGGGCGCCGATCACCAGAGCCGCACCGCCCATCATGAGCGCCGCGTTGAATGTCGCCCACCCGACTGTCGGCAAGAGCGTCTCCAGGCCGAATTGTGTCAGTGGAGAGAACACCAGCATATCCTGCTTGATCGTGAGATAGCCGACTCCTCCGATGGCGAAGATCTTGAGCCACGATTTCACCAGTTCGCTGAAGGACCGGACGGAGAAGAGCCGTGAGAACCCGCCCATCGGGCTAATGCGGGAAAACTCCAACTGCAGTCCGTCCCGCTTCCAGAGGAAACCGGTTTGCATGAGGTTGGCACCTACGCCGACCACCGCGATCCCGGCAATGACCGGGCCGAGCATGACGAACACATCGATCCCGATCTGCCTCAGGATTAAGTGCAGATGGTCGAGACTCAGTGTGCGCTGCGTGGAGTCTTCCATGGATTTGCTCAGCCACAATTGCAGCGACTCTCGAAGCTTGTTCAGGATACCCGGCGTCATCCAATAGAGGGAGCCCAAGCTCCCCAGCAATCCCACTGCCATGGCGGCATCCCGGCTGAGAGCGACCTGGCCTTTCGCCCTCGCATCCGCTTTGCGTTTCGGGGTGGCCTGTTCTGTCCGATTCTGTCCGCTGTCAGCCATGACCGAGTGCCTTCAGGAGTCCGAGAATGGTTTCCACCAGGGTTTCGAATTCTTTTTCAAACAACAACAAGGTGAAGGGCATCGCCAGGCTCATCGCGAGAAAGCCAGCCCCGATGGTGATCGGAAAACTCGTGACGAACACGTTCATTTGAGGGACTGCCCGACCGAGGATCGCCAGGACGGTATTGACGATCAGGAGGGTGGCGAAGACGGGAGCCGCGAGCTTGAGGGCGACTCCCAACATGTTTTGCGCCAGGTGAATGATATCCTGAGCGATGCCGTCGGATAACGAGGCTCCGAAGGGCGGCACGTATTCGTAGCTCATGCCGATCGCATGCACCACCAGCAGGTGTGCGTTGAGAGAGAGAAAGACCAGGGACCCGAGCGTGAGTTGAAATTGTGCAATGATCGGCGTGTTCTGGTGGCTCATGGGATCGAACATTTGAATGGCGCTGAAACCCATCTGCGTGCCGATCATGTCACCGGCGACCTGGAAGCCCGAGAACAGCAGTCGCACGGCCAAACCAATCGTCAGCCCGATCAGAAACTCGCTGCCGATCCCGGCGATGACCAAGGCCGGATCCGTCGGCAGGCTCGGCAGGTGAATGATTGGCGCCAAGACCAGGCCCAGCGTGGCGACGAGTCCTGTTTTGACCGGCATTGGAATCGTGCGCGTATTGAGGATAGGAAAGACGCTGACAATGCCGGCAATCCGCACCAGCAGGATGGAAAAGGCCTGGAACTGAGGCAGTGCGAGATGCAGGGTTTGCGCAGCGCTCATCGTGGTACCGGGCCTATCAGTGAATCAGGGACGGGATACTCGTGATGATATGGGTCATAAATGCAATGAGGACACCCATCATCCACGGCAGAAACAAGAGTGTGGCGGCGAACACCGCCAGCACCTTGGGCACAAAGGTCAACGTCGCTTCGTTGATCTGAGTCATCGCCTGAACGGTGCTGACCAGCAACCCTACGATCAGGCTCAAACCCAAGATCGGCGCCGACACCAGCATGGTGGTTTCAATCGCTTGGCGACCGATTTCTGTGACTGTTTCAATCGTCATGTGTCGCGCTCCTACTGAAAGCTCCTGACCATCGATCCGACGACCAGATACCAGCCGTCAGCCAGCACGAACAAAATCAATTTGAACGGCAAGGAGATCATGACGGGCGGCAACAACATCATGCCCATAGACATCAGGACGCTGGCGACGACCATGTCCACGATGAGGAACGGAATGTAGAGGAGAAATCCGATTTGAAACGAAATGCGCAGCTCACTCAGGACGAAGGCAGGAATGATCACGTGGATCGGCACCTGTTCTACTTGCGTCGCTTTGGGCGCATGCGACAGCTCCATGAACAGTTCGAGATCCTTGTCGCGCATTTGTTTCAACATGAACGCCCGGATCGGCTGAATCCCTCGATTCCAGGCGTCTTCGTACCCGATTTGTTCGGCGAGCAGCGGTTGCAAGGCGTCTTTGTAGACGGCCTGTCCGACGGGCGCCATCACAAACATGGTCAGAAACAACGCGAGGCTGATCAGAACTTGATTGGGCGGTACCTGCTGCGTCCCCATGGCTTGGCGAAGAAAGGACAGCACGATGACCATACGGGTAAACGACGTCACCATGATGAACAAAGCGGGCGCTAAGGAGAGGACGGTGAACAGCGCCAGAATCTGCAGGACGACCGCAGTCTGCTTGCTGCCGCCCTGGCCGAGATCGATCGTCAGGGAAGGCCCTTCGGCATATGCGAAGGAGGCGCTGAACAGGCAGGCGAGCACGACCAGACTGATAAGGAGACCGGCCCACCATCCGGAACGTGGCGCGGTCGATGCCTGTCTCGGCAGGCTCGGGACACTACCTGTGTGCACGCGCGGTCTCCTCAAGGTTGCCGGACTCGGGGATTCCGGTCGGTGCTCCGGAATGCAGCGCGGACGCCTCGGCAATGAGGCGTTTCGTGACGTCAGGATCGGCGATCTTTCCGAGCGGCACCAATTCGGTTGCGGTGGTGCCCAGGATCAGCACCTCTCCTGCCACCGCCACAACCATCACGTGTTTTCTGGATCCGAGCGGACCACTTCCTAAAATCTTGACCAACGGTGCGCCGGTCACAGGGAGAAACCGACGCCCGACGGCGGATCGCGCCACGGCCAGCAGACCCAGGATCAATGCCAGGACGACCCCGAGCGCCGACACCATGCGAACCACACTTTCCCACATCTCCATGGAGATCGTTCATTCCTCTCGCTGCCGGAGCGGCGGCATTGCCGACGTTGCGCCGATTACCCGAGTTGCTGAATGCGCTGATTCGGACTCACGACATCTGTGAGGCGAATCCCGAACTTTTCGTTGACCACAACGACTTCGCCGCGCGCGACCAATTTGTTATTGACCAACACTTCCATCGGTTCGCCGGCCAGCTTGTTGAGTTCGATGACCGACCCCTGCCCCAACTGCAGCAACTCCCGGATCAGCATCCGTGTCGAGCCGATCTGCACGGTCACTTGCAGCGGAATATCGAGCACAAACTCGATGTTCTTGTTGGCGGGCACGGCGTTCTGATTGTCGACAGGGGGAAACGAGGTCGGTTGCACGTTGATGTCCCCGGCGCCGGCAGTGGACGCGTCCGACGGTGCAGTTGTGTCTCCGTTGCCCATGCGCAAATCTCCTTTGGTTCCGGGAAGCTCTACCCCAATATCTTGGTCACGCGGCACGCATGATTGCCCTTAAAGATCCCGGGCTGCCCTTGAAATTTCGGATCGCCCTCGACCAGGCACAGCATCGGATCGCCGGGATGTTGGTCGAGCATCAACACATCGCCGGGGTTGAAATTGAGCAAGTCCTGCACATTGATACGCGCGGTTCCCAATTGCACCGTCATCGCCACGTCGCATTCCTGTAAGGAATCCTTGAAACGACTGCCCCAACTGCTGTCCTGCTCGACATTGTCGGCAAACAAACCGGAGTATAGTTTTTCTTTGATCGGCTCCAACATGGAGTAGGGATAGGCGATAAACATTTCACGGGAGATGTCGCCCAGGTGCACCTGCAACGTCACCACGACGACGATTTCAGACGTCGTCACGACCATGGCGAACTGCGGGTTGCTCTCCGATCGTAAATACCCGATCTTCACCGGCATTACGGCCTGCCAGGCTTTCTCCAGATCGGCCAGCGCCTGCTGAACCAGCTTCTTAATCAGCCGAACTTGAATGGTGGTGAACTCTCTGCCTTCAGGCTTCACATGCGTTTGCACTTTTCCACCGAAGAAGAAGTCCACAATCAGGTACACCAGCATGGCATCCATGACGTAGAGCCCGTTGCCTCGCATCGGCTCCATGGCGAACAGATTGAAGGAGGAGGGAACCGGAACTTTTTGAATGAAGTCCCCGAACTTCATGATGTGGGTACCGAGGACGCTGAATTCGATCTTCTCGCGCAACACGGCGCTCCAGGCTATGGATTGCTGACGCGTGAAGCGATCGTTGATCATCTCCATCGTGGGCATACGCCCGCGAATGATGCGTTCCTGGCTGGTGAGGCTATACGTTTTGACCCCGCCCGGGTCTTCCTCCTCCTTCGAGGCCGTCTCGACTTCGCCGGACATGACGCCGCCCATTAAGGCATCGATTTCTTCCTGGGAAAGTATCTTATCCATCACGCCCTCAAAAAGAGCCGATGCGCTACTGAATGACAAAGTCCGTGAAGTACGCCGTCTTCACCGATTTTTTTGGAAGGAGGCCGTTGATGCGCTGTGCCACGTCTTCGCGCAGCTTGTATTTACCCTGCGGAGAGCGCGCAGTCACGGAATCTAAACTGGTCAGCAAGACCAGTATGGCATCTCGAATCTGCGGTGTGCGGGCCTTGACGTCCTCGACGGCACTAGGGGTGTCCATTTCGAGTTTCATCGTCACTTTGAGGTACCGCACTTCAGGCGAATCGGCTAGATTGACGATGAAGGGATCCAGATCGGCGATCGCCCCCGTCTCGCCTCCCGCAGCGTGCCCGCCTTCTTTCGCCGCAACTTCCCCGTGAGCCGCCGGCTTTTCTACGGCGCCTTCGGCAGTCGGTTTCTCGGACGATCCGGACATCATTTTGAACATCGCAAATGCTCCGCCGAGCGCGACGATCAGCGTCCCTCCCAGGAGGATAAGAACCATTTTCATGGGCATTCCCGCTGGCGCGGCCGGCGCGGCGGGCGCCTTCTCTTCAGCTACTTCTGACATACAGACCTCCTGCGGACAATGTTTGCCGGCGCTGCTCGGTTGTGCAATGCATATGCCACGCAGGGAACGGCGCACGCACTTCCACGCAGACGGGGGACAGCGCGGCACGTGAGCTAACATCATGATTTCAGGCTGCTACGTTCCGCAGACGCCTAGGCTCGATTGCCGGGCGGATGACGTTGTCAGTGGGGTGACGCGCGCGTCGAGAAAGCCGACAGAATGTTGACGAAGGCGAGAACACGCGAGGGGGCGGTATGTCGGCGAGGCGCTAGGTAGAAATTGCCGACTTGGGCCCTGCTGCGCGCTCTAGCGAGCGGCAACAGGGCTGTCTCTCCTTAGCGCTTGAGGTTCACGAGTTCCTGCAACATTTCGTCGCTGGTGGTAATCGCGCGTGAATTGGCTTGGAACGCGCGCTGCGTGATGATCATGTCCACAAATTCTTTGCCGAGATCCACGTTGGACTGTTCCACGGTCCCGGACAAGATTCGTCCTAAACCGTTCGTCGTTGGCGCACCGGACAGCGGCGCACCGGACTCAATGGTTTCAAGGAAGTGGTTGTCACCGTTGCTGACCAAACCATCCGGATTCAAGAAGCGGTTCAGAACCACTTGCGCCAGAGATCGAGTCTGCCCATTGGTGAACTGCGCCACCACATGCCCCTGTTTATCGACGCTGATTTGATCGAGAGTTCCAGAGGCAAATCCGTTCTGCGTTTGACTAATGATACCGGACACGGACCCGAATTGAGTGATTCCTGCAAGACTCACCGTGACAGTCTGAGGTGTCGTGGCACCGTTGGTCAGCGCAGCGGTTACGCTCTGTGTTCCCCCGGCCGTCAGCGCACCGCTGGCATTAAATGTCATATTGGTTTGCGCAGCGGCCGTGCCACCGTCAATCTGGGAGTACACGCCCCAGGCATTCGCCGCCGTCTTCCGGAAATACAACTGCATTTGATGTGAGTTTCCTAGGGAATCGTAGAACGTCATCCCGGTCGAGAAATTGTAGGAGGAGGTATCGGTGACGCTGAAGGCTGTCGTCGGCACTGAGGCATTGGCATTGAGGTTGCCGAGAATCGTTGCCGTGCTGGTCGTCTGAGGCGCCACCGCACTCGACGACAACGTGATGCCGCCGATGGTGCTCGTAATATTGCCGTTCGTATCGGCCTGATAGCCCTGCAACAAGGCTCCACTGCTATCGACGACCTGCCCGAGATTGTCGACCTTGAACTGACCAGCTCGTGTGTAAAAATCGGCGCCGGAGCTATTCCGCACAAGATAAAATCCATTCCCATCGATCGCCAGGTCGAACGTATTGCCTGTGGTGCTGATTGATCCCTGCGTGAAGTTAGTTTGAACATCGTTCATATACACCCCGAGGCCCACTTGATCGCCACCGCTTCCACCAGTCAGACTAGATGATATCAGGTCTGAAAACGTCGCCCGGCTGGATTTAAATCCCGCCGTGCCGACGTTGGCGATATTGTTCCCGATCACCCCCATGGCGTTGCCGTAGGAGCTCAACCCGGTCACTGCGGTGAACATCGATGTTAAAATGCCCATTATCTCATCCTCCTTATTACCACAACTGCACAGTGCTCTTTATGCGTTCCCTCGCGCCGCAAGCAGCGGGGGTTATGCGACCACCGTCGTGCCGCTGGTCGTAGTTTTATTCTGTGCGTTTTCCTGCAGCGTCACGCTCTTCTCCATCAGCGACACCAGCTTCGTCATCTGGTCGAGCTGGGAGAACTGCGCGGTCTGGGCGATGAAATCCTCATTCTCCATCGGCTTCAACGGATCCTGATGCTGAAGCTGAGTGACGAGCAGCTTCAGGAAATCGTCCTTGCCGAGCGGCTTCGGGCCATCGGTGGTCGGCGTGGATGAGTCTGTGGGTGTCGCCTGTGTAATCACCTTGCTGATATCCATGGGGCCTCCAATCATGCAAATATACTGACGCGTTCACTCGTGTAGTCGCCGGTCTCTCCCCTCGCACTGCGCTCTTCTTCTCCCGTCGTGGACCGCTGGCCGGACGAGGTCGTCGGGCGATCCTGATGCTGTTGGTGGAACATCCAGGCATTGTCGCTTCGCCCCTGTTGTTGATCGACAGTCACCCGCAACATGCCCATTTCCAGACCTGTCGCGCGGAGCGATGATTCCAGTGACTGTCCCTGTTGCAACAGACCCTGTCCCAGTTCTCCATGTTCCGTCCGGATATGCGCATGGACCGTTTGGTCGTTCATCATGACACGAACCCGCAAGGGGCCCATGTCCAGGGGATCCAAGTCCAGCATGACGCTGTGCGCCACAGGCGACGCTTCTCGAAGTTCACTCATGCGTTCAGATTCAGCGGCTCGCAAGACCGCAGCGGACTGGCCGGCCTCGTTACGGCCGACGGCGCTGTCGTTTGGAGACGGAGCCGGTTGATTCAGTCCGTTCATTCGGTCCAGAAACAACGAGCGATCGGTCGGCCCGTTGCTCATCGCCTGATTCGGCATCGAGCGATCGGCATCGCCGGAAGAGTCGGGAAAAGGCTCTGACTCATTCTCGAGAAATTTCCCGGCATTCGCACTTCCCTGTTCGGTGCTCACCGGGGTGTCCTGCGCGAGGTCTTCAAGAAATGCGGGCCGGTCAACCGGATCGCCTTCAGCCTGTTTCGTGGCTCCTGCCTCTGCCGTGCGTGTCGTGACAGCCGCGACGACAGTCGTGACTTTCTCCAGGTCGATCGTGTTCGCGGTGACGGCCGCATCCGTTCGATCAGCGCTCACTTCTCGCGCCTCATCGTGACTGTCGGGATGAGGGAACGCCGACATATCAATGATTCCCTCGCCTGGCTGTTCTTTTTTAGCGGATTCTTTTATGTCCGAATTCTGCGCTTGGGCCGTTCCAGCATGGCCGACGAGTGCCGCTTCAGAGGTCTGTACCGAGGGATTCACCGCTGCGGGCTGAGCGGAAGGCGTCTCGTAAGGGCCTGCAGCGGCTGTAGGCACCACGTTCCCGGCCCCATCCGAAGAGGTGTCCAATTCCAAATCCGGTTCACCACTGGCCTGTATTTCCGTCGGTGCGACCGCAGGCGTAGGAAGAAGCAACGCGGCCACAAGGATCTCCTGCCGTTGCGTGCGCTGATCGTCAGCCTGTTCAGTATTGTCTTCAGCATCGGGGCTCTCGACTTCCGTGTCGGATACACAGTCGGCCTTCACACAGGGCTCTTCTTTCTGGCTGGCGGTTCGTTCCGGTCGTGCAGCCTCCGTAGAGCGAGCAGTTCCTTGCTTGTCTGATTCCATCTTGGAATGATGCGACGAGCGAGCCTGTGAAGCCGGTTTCGATGCGGCTCGGGCTGAGGCCGGTTCCGGTGTCATCGCCGCCCGCTGGGATTCTGCTCGCTCAAGCAACGAATCGAATGTGCGAGATAGCGCCGAACCCTGAACCGTCGCCTGGCGATCTCGCGCGACTGGGGCGGCATGAGTGCTGTGACTTGGAATTCCGTTCAAGAAAGGCTGCATGTCAGTGGCCATAGGTGTTCCTGTCCGTTTCGAACCCCGTACGTTGTCATGGAACAGCATTACAAAGGCCGTGCCATCCGCGTCGAACGGGAAAACCGCGCATGACGCGGTATTTTCGCAAGGAGGACTACAATCGAGAACTTGAAGACGGAAGTTTCTGCAGGAGGTGACGGCAAAACCTGCCGAATCACCGGGACACGAAGGGTCTGTTTACGGGGCTGTCAGCAATTGTTCGGTCAGGCGGGCTGCGCGCTCCGGTTTGACTTCAGCGAGGATCGCGCCGGCAGATTTGCCCTTAATCAGGCGTAGCACTTCGAGCGCCTTCCGATCCGGCATACGCTCCAGGCGGGCGGCGGCTTCCTCGGCCGGCATCGCTTCGTAGATTTTCGCAAGCTGGGTCTGATTGACATTGGCCGCCCCTCCCGGTTTGGCCGTCGGCTTGGGCTTCTCCGCTTCACTCGTCGCCTTGCTCTGGACTGCCTGGCGACGTTTTTTTTCGGCCTCAACCGCCTGTTCATGCCGCGTCACAATCTGTTCGAGTTCCGCTTTGAGTTCCAGCAGATGCGTTTCGGATCCGCGTAACGCCGCCTCCCGCTTATCCAGAGCACGTTTGCGCTGCTCCAGCATCTGAAACATTTCACGTGGCGCGCTGATGGCAGGCCCTTGGACCTCGTTCTTGATCGCGTCGGCTTTCGGTTCTTCCTTCGAGGCTGTGGGGGACGGCGCCAGTTCATCCGCGAAGGCTGTCGTGCCCATACTTCCAAGCAGGGCCACACCGAAGGCCACCCTGAGGATCCCCCATCTGCAGTGGGTTCGAGCCTCACCTCTCGCAATCGCCGTCATGCCCGTTCTCCCATTTGTAATGGACTCCGTCGCCAGGCTCGTTCATCCAGCAGCTGCTGATCCTGCCGTTCTCGTCGTCGACGTCGTTCCAGCGCGGCGCGCGCATCGAGGAGGTCCAGCTTCTTCCGATACTGCATGGCTTCCAGGAGCTCTCCCCGTTTGTCTTCCATTTTGACCTGTTGATCCCTCTGCATCTGCTCCATGCTCTTCCGTGCAGCGATGGCCTGATCCATCGCGTCGAGGTGACCGTACACCTGATCCACGGTGCTCCCCTGTCGGACCTGGAGCAAATATTGGTCGGCATCCGCCCTCGCCCGCGAATCCAACATCGTCATACGGTCGACTGTCTGCTGCAGCGCGCTCGCGAGTTCCGCCAACTCGAGCTTGGCGACCTCTTCAAGTTGGATCGCGTAGGTGCGAAGCACGGTCACGTTCATTGAATCGTTCCTGCCAGCGCCAGCAAGGCATCGATGGACTGCGACAACCCGACGGACTGCTTCGTCTCCTGCCGCAGAAACGCCGTGATGCCCTCATGAGCGGACACGGCTTTATCCAGGTCTTTGCTCGTGCCCGGCTTATACGCGCCCAGGGTGATGAGATCTTCAGATCGCCGATAGAGCGCCGTGCGTTCCAGGACCAATCGTGCCGCGGCATAGTGTGCCGGCGTGACAATGTCCCGCATGACCCGGCTGGTACTCTGCAGAATATCGATGGCCGGAAAGTGATTGCGCGCGGCGAGTTCACGCGAGAGCACAATGTGTCCGTCGAGAATGGAGCGCACGGCGTCCGCGACGGGATCATTCAGGTCGTCGCCGTCGACAAGCACGGTATAGAGGCCTGTAATACTGCCCCCGCTTTGTGCCGGTCCGACCCGTTCCAACAGCTTCGGCAACACGGCAAACACGGACGGTGTATACCCTTTGGTGGTCGGAGGTTCACCGATGGCGAGCCCGACTTCCCTCTGGCTATAGGCCAGGCGGGAAAGGGAATCCATCATCAGCAACACATGTTTGCCGCAATCGCGAAAATATTCAGCGATAGCCGTCGCCACTAAGGCGCCGCGAATGCGCACCAGCGGCGGTTGATCCGAAGTCGCGACCACCACGATCGAGCGGGCCCTTGCTTCCGGTGTCAGGTCGCGCTCCAGGAACTCTTTGACCTCGCGTCCCCGTTCGCCGACGAGGGCGATGACCCTGACGTCGGCCTGCGTATACCGACTGATCATGCCCAACAAGACGCTTTTCCCCACCCCGGAACCGGCGAACACACCGATTTTCTGACCTTGGCCGCAGGTCAACAGGGCATTGATCGCCCGAATGCCCAGATCCACCGGCTGGGTAATTCTGGCGCGATGCAACGGATTCAGCGGAGGCGCATACAATGGAACCTGGACGTCGGTGCGCAGCGGCGGCAATCCGTCCAGCGGGTGCCCGAGTCCATCGAAAATGCGCCCCAACATCTGCGGGCCGACCGGCACCGAAGCCACGTGCCCTTTCATCACGACCCGGCTGCCCGGTCCGATGCCCTGCATTTCACCCAGCGGCATCAACAACACACGATCCTCACGGAATCCGACCACTTCTGCCATCACGGCGCCATGACCACCCTCGCGGGTGATCTCGCAGACCTCTCCGACAGAGGTGAACGGCCCCGAGGCTTCAATGACGATACCGACGGCTTGGGCCACCCGGCCCGTGACGGATAAGGGTTCGACTTGTTCCAGACGTTCGCTAAGCTTCACCGGCGTCCCGCTTTCTCAAGGCTTCACCGAGCCGCAGCAGTTGGGTATCCAGCGTGGCGTCGATCAAGAGGCTCTGCGCCTGCAGGAGACAGCCCCCCGGGCTAATACCGGGATCCGTTTCAAATTTCAGAGTCAATAGCCCATGCGGAGTCTGACTCAATGCCGCCCGCGACGCTTCGAGCAGCGAAAGATCCGACGGATGCACCCGGATCCGGACAAGCCCGCTTTCATGCAAATGGGCCAGTGCCGTCCGTACCTGCGTCACGATCACTTCACGTTTCTCCGTCACCAGTTCGCGCAGGACCTTCTGCGCGATCATGAACGAAAGGGATGCGACTTCCTCTTCCACGGTGTCGTGCAGATTGCGCCAGCTTCCCTCCAATTGCGCCATCAGCGACGCCACCAGCGCCTGTTCCCGTTGTCGCAACGCGGTGACCCGCTCCGTGACCCGCTTTTCCCCCTCCGCCACGCCCCGCTCGAACTCGGTCACGTCATCCGTTCCGAAGGGCCGATTGCCGCGGCTGAAATCCGCCAGCGGCACCGTCCGCAACTGTATGTTGCCGGAACGAATCAAGGTGCGGGTGAGGACCGTATTCTCCTGCCTGAGGCGGTACAGCTCCAGCAGTCTCGACACGGACTGCCTCACCAATTCGACTTCGAACGGCTTGGTGAGGAAGTCCGCGGCGCCGGATTTCATGGCCCGCACAGCCAGTTCGATGTTGCCGTGTCCGGTCATGACGATACTGAGCAGACGGCTATCGACCTCCAAGGCCTGTTGCAAGAAAGCAATGCCATCTGTTCCGGCCAATTGAACATCGACGATCAACACGGCGATCGGGCGGGATTTCAGGTGCGTCAGGGCCTCGCTGACAGACCCGGCCGTGAGAATCGGGTGCCCCGTGGACTGCAGCATTTCAGTCAAGAGGAAGCCGATGGATGGTTCGTCGTCAACGATGAGAATGGCGCGTGGCGCGAGTTCCTTCTCATTGTCCGCGGGCGACGTTTGCGGCAGGCGACTTCCCACATCAACGGTTCCCATCTACAGCAACTCCTCGCCTCCCCCGCCCCCGAGCACGATGCGACCTTCCTCCTCAAGCTTGCGACAGACTTTGAGAATGTTCTGCTGCGCCTTCTCGACATCGGATACCTTGACCGGCCCACGCGTTTCCATGTCGTCCTTGAGCATGTCGGCCGCGCGGCTGGACATATTTTTGAGAAACTTCTCCTTGATCTCCGGGGTGGCGCCACGAAGCGCGACCGGGAGGTCTTCTTTGCTGATTTCCTTCATGAGTTCCTGCATGCCGCGGGAATCCAGTTCCACCAGGTCATCGAAGACGAACATCAGCGCCCGGATGCTTTCTGCCAGGGCCTGATCGCGTTCGGTGATCTTGGCCATAATGGCCCCTTCGGTGTTCTTATCCACACGCGTCAGAATATCGGCCATCAGCTCGGCGCCGCCGACCGACATGCTCGACATACCCATCGAAGCCGACAGAATGTCCTGCAAACTATCGCTCAATTCGGACAGCACTTCCGGCTGCACTTCTTGCATCGTCGCCAATCGCAGCGACACGTCGGCATGCAGATGTACCGGCAACAACGCCAGCACGGCACTGGCCTGTTCGGCTTCCATTTGTCCCAGGCAGACGGCGATCGTCTGGGGATGTTCGATCTTGAGAATCTGCGCGACGGTTCTGGGATCGACCCACTTCAGGGCGTCAATCCCGGGATAGGTCTTCGTATTCAAGGACTCCATCATTCTGGCGGCCTTCTCAGGGCCCAGCGCTTTCTTCAGAATGGCTTCCATGAATTCGCGTCCTTCGAATTGCACCTCGCCGGATGAGCTCGCCTGCTCGAATTCGGCGATCACGCTGTCCTCTTCCTGCTTCGTAATGTTCGCGGTCTCTTTCATGAAGCTCCCGAGCTTGCGAATATCCTTGGGGTCGAGGGTCTTCATGACCGCAGCAGCCGCTTCCTCACCGATGGCTCGAAGTAAGATCGCCGCTTTTTGTGCGCCCGACAGTTCTTTATTCATGATCAGCGTGGTTAGGCGTTACTTTTCAGCCACTGTTTCACGACGACAGCAGTATTGGCGGGGTTGTTCTTGGCCATATCGAGGATCTGCCCAGGCTGCTTGCCGCTGATGGCTGCTTCAACCTGTCCCACCGACGCGGGCAGCGCCGGCGTCTCTCCGCCGCCGGCTGCGGGCGCGGACTGAACCAGCATCACCATCAACGGACGAACCACCATGAAGAAAATCAGGAAGAAGAGCACACCACCGACCGCATAACGAACATAGGGCATCCAGGCTTTGGTTGTGTCCGGCGTCGCCTCTACCGCACCGGCCGTCTCTTCCCCTCCAAGACCGAACTGAATGCTCACCACTTCCACTTGATCCTGCCGTTCGGTCGAATACCCCATCGCCTTCTTGACGATTTCTTCGATGCGTTTCATTTCTTCCTCAGAACGAGGCACATATTTCTTGGGCTGATCCGCACCGGCCTCGCCCGCCTTGCCCCCGCCCTCATACGTGCCGTCTACAAGGACTGCGACCGAGAGCTTCTTGATGGTGCCGGTCGGCTCCACGATGCGCGACACGGTCCGGCTGATTTCATAATTGACCGTCTCGTTTTTCGTCTGGTTGTTGTTCGAGCTGCTTTGTCCGCCTTCGGCTTCAGTGCCACCCGGCACGTTCGACTCGACGCCCGGCACGCCGCCCGAGGTGCCGTTCACCCCGCTCGATTTTTCCTGTCCGCGCTGCTCACTGCGAACGACCTGCCCGTTCGGATCGTAGCGTTCTTCAGTGGTTTCGATTTTGCGGAAATCCAGCACACTCGACACGCGCACCACGGCCTTGTTGACACCGACAATCCGTTCCAACATCGTTTGAATACGGGTTTCGATGTCTTTTTCCAACGTACGTTGATATTCCATCTGGGTTCCGGAGAGCCCGGCTGATTCATCGCTGGAAGTGTTGGACAATAAATTGCCGTGGCCATCGACGACGGTCACATCGCGTGATTGAAGTCCTTCGACGCTGCTGGAGACCAGGTGCACCACGCCCTGAATTTGCGCCTTCGACAACGTTTGACTGGCGCGTAGAGAAACCACCACGGAGGCTCGCGCACGGTCCTGCTCGGTGGCGAACAGCCGGCGTTCAGGAATCGCCAAATGCACCCGTGCGCGTTCCACTTCCGGCATTTGAGTGATCGTGCGGGCCAACTCGCCCTGTAAGGCCCGTCGATAATTCAACTTCTGCACGAAATCGGACATGCCCATCGTCGTCCGATCGAAAATTTCATATCCCACCCCCCCGCCATGCGGAAGACCTTGACCGGCCATCTCCAAACGCAAGTCATGCACCTGCGCGCTGGGCACCAGCACGGTGGTCCCTCCGTTGGCCGTCTCGTAGGGCACCTTTGCATCTTTCAGCTTGTCGATAATGCCTGACGCATCATCCACCGCCAGGTTGGCAAAGAGCACCTGCATGTCCGGCTGTTGGGTCCAGAGGGTGACCGCGACCAATCCTGCAATGGACCCGGCGAGCGCGAGCAGGATGATGAAGCGTTGGTTGATCGTGAACTGGTTGAATTTTGAAAACATACGGTGTGGAATCCTTTATGCGTGAGACCGGCGACCGGACAACAACCGCCTACATCTGCATCCGCTGAATTTCCTCGTAGGCGGTGACCAGCTTGTTCCGCACCTGCATCATCAACTGGAAGGACACATCGGCCTGCTGCAATGCCACCATGGTCTGATGAATGTTGGTACTCTGCCCGGTTACCAACGCATCGACGGCCTGGCTGGCGCCGGTCTGTGCATCGTTGATATGCCCGATGGCCTCCTTGAGGGAGCCCATGAAGTTCGCTGCGCCGGCCTCACCGCCTGGCCCCCCCTCGTGAATCTCAGGCATTTCAATCGGTCGGAGGCCATTCGCTCCCGCAATACGCAGATCAGACATGACTACCTCCCGATCTCCAACGCGCGATTCCACATGGTGCGGGTTGCGTTGATCGCCTGCACGTTCGCTTCATAGGCGCGCGAGGCGCCGATCATGTTGACCATCTCTTCCATGACATTCACATTGGGCATCGTCACGAATCCCTTTTTATCCGCATCGGGATGACGCGGGTCATACACCGTCTGTCCGGGCTTCTTGTCTTCGATGACGCGCGCGACTTTGACACCGTCCAACGCTTGACGGCCTGGTCCGGACGTCACTTGCGTGAATGCCTTTTGAAACGCCGAGGATACGGGCGCGGCCTGAAACACGACATCACGGCGGCGATAGGGACCGCCCGTGCTGGTTTTCGTCGACTGGGCGTTGGCCAGGTTGCTGGCAATGACATTGAGTCGATGCCGATGGGCATCTAACGCGGAAACGGAGACCGCAAGACTATCTGTCAATTCCATCACACACCTCTTTGTGGTTGCTTCCAGAAGTCATGAGTCGAGGGAGTCCCACGATCGCGCCTACCGTCCTTCCCGAATGGCACTCAACAGCCCCTTGAACTTCATTCCGATGATGGTCGCCGCGGTGTTATATTGCTGGGCGTTATCCGACATCTTGGCCATTTCGAGTTCAATGTTGACGGAATTGGCGTCCAGCGGAAGATCGCCTGCCGGCACGTCTTCGAGCTGGCCGAGGACCCGTTGATAGCCAGTGCCTTGTGGCCCGAAATGTTGAGCGTTGGTGGAAGCCAGAGAGATCGGCAACGTGCCCTGCTGCGCATGGGCCAGCGCCTGACCGAAGTTCAAATCCTTTGCGCGATACTTGGGCGTTTCTTCGTTGGCGATATTCGCCGCGATCACCTGCTGACGCGCGCCGCGAAGATCCAGGGACCGGCTCAGCAGCTGCATGGTTCTGTCAAAAATAGTCATGTCCAACGCTCCTTAGAAAAGCTTCACCATCACAGGATGTGCAATCCGTATACCGCGCTTGCGGCTCATCGAATCAGGACCACGTCCGTTTTTAGTGCGACGCTTCGGTCGGCACCCGGCAAAAATGTCTACCTCGGAGAATAATCTGCCCATCTCCCTGCCGACGCGATCAGGACTTCTCCGCCTCGACCTGGTATCCCAGGTCGCGATACTCTCGCAATTTATTCCGCAACGTTCTGATACTGATCCCCAATTCCTTCGCCGCATGCGTGCGGTTTTCTTTCACGCGGGCCAGGGTCTTGAAAATAAGATCCCGCTCCATCTCCCACAGTGATCCATGTGTGGAGGGAGTCACGAGGGCGTCTGCCGCCTCTACTTCCCGCACCGGCACCGTGCCATCCCCCGGCATGAGATGATCCACATCCACCGCCCCTCCGGTGGCGACCAGGATGGCACGTTCCATGACGTTTTCGAGTTCACGGACATTGCCTTTCCAGGGACGCCGCTGGAGATCGGCGATGGCTCGCTCGGACAACGTCGGCATGGTGAGCCCGTTTCGCTGTGCCGAGGAGCGAAGGAAATGTCTCGCCAGAAGCGGGATATCGCCCGACCGATCACGAAGCGGAGGCACCGTGACGGGAAACACGTTCAGCCGATAGAACAGATCCTCACGGAATCGGCCCTGGGTGACTTCGTGATACAGGGAGCGATTGGTTGTGGCGATGACGCGAATATTCACTGGAACGGGCTCCCGTCCACCGATACGATCGACTTCACGCTCTTGCAAGACGCGCAACAGTTTGGACTGCAAGCCCAAATTCATTTCGCTGATTTCATCGAGAAACAGCGTCCCGGTATGCGCCATTTCGAATTTGCCTAATTTTTTCTGAATGGCTCCGGTAAACGCGCCGCGTTCGTGGCCGAACAGCTCGCTCTCGAGGAGACTGTCCGGGAGTGCGGCGCAATTCAACGCCACGAAAGGGCGATGCGCGCGCGGACTGCGCGCGTGGATGTAGCGGGCCAGAAGTTCCTTCCCGGTCCCGCTCTCGCCGCTGATCAGCACGGTCGCCTGACTCGCCGCGACGCCCTCCAGCGTGGTGAGCAGGCGGATCATGCCGGGGTCCTGCGTCAAAATTGCGCGCGCTTCCAGTGTGGCGGGCCCTTCCTGCTCGTCCGGCGTCGTGGTTGCCTGCAGGTTGAGAATCACTCGTTCCAAGAGGTCCGTCGAGAAGGGCTTTAAGATGTAGTCATTCGCGCCATATTTCATCGCTTCCACCGCTGTCTCCACCGTGCCGTAGGCGGTCATCAGGACAATGAAGGTCTGGGGGGATTTGTGTTTGATGGCCTTGACGAGTTCCAGGCCGGTCAGGCGCGGCATCTTCAAATCGGTCACCACCAGCCAGGGTTTCACGCGTTCCATCTGCTCGATCGCGTCGACGCCGTCGATCGCCCCCCGGACTTGATAGCCCAATCTGCGGACGGTTTCAGACAAGGCCGTTCTCATCGAGGGTTCATCATCGACGATCAGGACCATCCGAGCTTCTTCGGAGGTGGCGGAGGGGCCGTGTAAATCCTGTTGCACGCTCATTCGTAGGTCTCCTCTTCGGTTGCATTCGCGATCGGACGGGTGTGCACGGACCGGCCGACCAACGCGGCGTTTCGCGCAGACATTATTGCCGGCTGTATCGAGCCCTGGGGCAATGTCATGACAAATGAGGTCCCATGCCCCGGCCTGCTCTCTACATCGATGCGGCCGTGATGAGCCTCGACCAACGCATGGACGATGGCGAGCCCCAATCCCGTCCCATGGTCTTTCGTGGTAAAGAACGGATCGAATACCCGCGACTGCAGCTCGGGCGGAATCCCCGTGCCGGTGTCACTGACCGTGAGTTGGATGGCGGGCGATTCTGAGATGTGTTCCGGAGCCGTACGAGCGGACACTGTCAGGCTGCCGCCTTCGGGCATGGCCTGGACCGCGTTCAAAACAAGATTCAACAGCACCTGTTTCATTTTCCCGCCGTCACACCAAATCTTCGGAACGCGGGGATCGACCTCGCAACGGACCACGATCGAAGCCGGTGACATGGCATGGCTTGCCAGCGTGAGTACTTCCCGAATGAGCGACTCCGTCTCCTGCCATGCCAACCTCGAACAGTCCGGTCTGGTATAGACGAGCAGGTTCGATAACAACCGGTCCATGGCCCGCACCGCCACGGAGATATGCTCCGCATACGTCCGCAGATGCGGCTGATCGCGCAGATCCTTGCGCAGCATCGACGCGAACAATTCGACGCTCCCCAGGGGATTCCGGATCTCATGCGCGATGTTACCGACCATCTGCCCCATGGCCTCCAGGCGATTGCGCCGTTGCAAACGGTCTTCAAGCTGTCGAATGTGGGTCACGTCATGGATCAACATCAGTTTGCCGATCAAACTCCCGGTTTCATCGGTCAAGTCGCTTTGCGAGAGGGCAATGGTCACACCTGTCGGCAATACCAGCGGATACTCGCCATGGTCTTTCCGGATCTCTTCCAACACCTCCGTCGCCCGACGCCCCCTGAGGCTGGCTTGTGGAACTCCCAACAGGCGTTCCGTGGCGTGATTGCACCGTACGACCGAATCCTGCGAGTCCGCTACGATCACACCCGTATCCAGCGACTCCAACACCGCCGTCACATGGGCCCGCATCTCTTCTGTCTCACGAAGATGTTCGCGCAAACTGGCATTGGTTTGCGCGAGTTCCAGATCCATCTGCTGCAGCCGTGTCGTCAACGCGTCATACGACTGTTGAAGGACGGTGGCAGCCTGGTCAAAGTCGTGGAACGCACGTGTCAGCAGATCGTTGTTCGATGCTTCGGCATCGCGCGCTGTCATCGTTTTTTGCCTCCTGCGGCGGGAGTGGGCTCAGACAACTGGGTCTGCAACACGGCGGCCATACGCCGAACGAGGCTATCGCTGTTCTCATTCAGTGCGCGAAGCCCGTTCCTTGCGAATTCTTCACGCTTCACTCCCCGCGCCAACTGTACGATCTGAAATTGCGCCCAGGCTGCCTGTTCAGGCTCCAACCCCGCAACCAATGCCTGCTTATACAGGGCCAGCGCCGGCTCCTGACGATTCAGTCTTGCCAACACATCGGCATATCGCAGCCGGTCCAATGCGGACAGGTCCATCCCCGCCTTGAGTACGCTCTCATAGAGGGGAGCGGCTTCAGCATCCTGTTTTGCTTGCCTCAAGGCATCGGCTAACTTCAGCTGCACCAATGCGCGGTCTGGATGGCGCGGGTTGTGTATCAACCACTGCTTTCCAAGCTTCACCAACCCGGACGTGTTTCCTTCGCCCTCGAACGACGTCAGGATTCCAAGCAGAGCCTGTCCAGCGAACCGGCCGGCGGGAAATTGCAACCGATACCGCTCGAAGACGGCCCGGGCCGCGCGCATGTCTTTTTGCTCCAAGTAACTATCGCCGAGCCCCATTAAGGCGACTTCGTGAAAGCCCTCGGCTTTCGAGTCTCGAATCAACGACTGAAAGAGCCGCGCAGATTCGATGGGAAATCCGAGCCGACGATGCGCCTCGGCCACTTTGAGCAGCAGTTCCGTACCGGCGTACACCCGATCGGCAAACGGACCGTTACGGTGGAACAGGTTGATGATCTCAAAATCGTCGTCTGCTTTGAGTGCCGCTTCCAGCCGGGGGCGCAGAAATCTCACAAGCTGCGCCCCGCTCTTCTCCGGCCAGGGATCGTTCTCAAATTTCCCGGCCCGCTGGACCACTTGCTCGTAGGCTTTCAGCGCGTCTTCACGTTTTCCTGCCCGCTCCAACGCCTCCCCGAGATGAAATAACGCCTCGCTTCCAACCGGTGAGTCTTCATATTGCTTGGCGCTGCGTTCGAACAACTGGCGCGGACTGAGCATTTCACCGGGCTTGAGGGGCACATTGGCCAGATGCGCGGCGATGGTGTGCCGGAGATTAATTTCCTCGCCTTCAGGAGCGAGACGCTCCTGCGCATCCGCATACCGGAGCTTGGCCGTGGGGATAATCTTCGAATCCGGATACTGGCTCAACAACGCCGCATAGAAAATGCTCGCATCTTCCCATCGCCCGGCCTCTTTGTAACTGTCGGCCAGGTGCATCAATACAAAAGGATTCTCGGGCCTGGAGGGATACAGATTGTAGAAATGGAGGAGTTGTTCCCGCATGATCGGGCCGCGCTGCGCTTCTCCCGCCGTATCCGCGTAACGCAGTAACGCATACGGATCCGCCCGAAGAGCGGCAGGCCAGCGGCTGCTGATGCTTTCATACAATGCATCGGCGTCCTTGATCCGTCCCATTCGATAGAGGCTGTGGGCCTGTCCCAGCGACGCGGACACCAGCAACGTGGGATCGGTGGTTCGCTTCAGGACGTGATCAAACGTCTGTATGCTGTCCTTCCAACTCTTGATGCCGCGAAAGACATAGCCCAGACCGAGCATGGCTCGATTGGCATCGTAGGAATCTCGCTCAGAGAGACTGAGCGCATGTTGGTAGGCGATCTGCGCCTCCTGGTACCAGCCCTCCACACGATACACATCGCCGATTCTCCAGGCGGCTCGCTTCGCATTCGTCGACTGGGGATCCTCTCGTATCAGCGTCTTGTATTGATCGATGATCTCCAGCGGCCTGAGTTCCTCTGCGCTGCTCTTCAATGAGCTCTCTGCCAGAAACGCCTGGATGGAGGATCGAAGGGGTGTTTCGTGATGCTCTCGAAGCATGTTGGTGAAGTGAAGCCGCGCCTCGAGATACTGCCCCTGTTTGTAGAGGGTCACTCCCTTTTCAAACTGACCCCATGCAGCATTCTCAGCCAGCCGTTCGAAACGAGGCCCAGGATCCGGCAGTGTGCCTCGAACCAATTCCGACGGTTCAGGCATCATGGCAGGTAATTCCTGTCGCATCGTCGAAGACCCACCGGCAGCCATGGCAGAAGAGCCCCCAGCGAGGAACAGGCTTCCCAGGAAAAATACCAGACCTATACGGATCCTGACGGGTTGTTGTGGCGAAGATCGGTATTGCACAGGGGGCAAATCAGCAAGTCCTGTGCCCTTTCTGGAATCATCCAAATAGCGGCATCACTTGAGGATTTCAGTCGGCAGAGAAAACTGGACAGCAGGTGTTGTCAGAAATCCCGACAGGCACTTTGTGGGGCCGGTCAAAAAAATGACGTGTGGGAGGAGAGAACGTGAGAGGAACGTTAGTTTTGAATCGAATACCCGTGAGTCTTGGGATCAAATCCTTTCCGTTTGAGTTTTTCCACAAGTGTGGTTCGATTCACTTGAAGCAACTGTGCGGCTCGGCTGGTAATTCCATTGGCCTTTCGCAACGCTTCCCCAATAAGCCTATTTTCATAGTGTTCGAGTTCTTTGGTCAAATTGATCCCGTCTTCCGAAAAGCGAATAAACTGCTCAGGCGACTCGACTCCCTTAGCGACATTCATTTTGACCGGCCGCTCAGGCAAGTCGCCCATGGTGATCATGCCCCGTTTCTGCAACACACAGAGACGTTCGATCATGTTTTCGAGTTCCCGGATATTCCCCGGCCATTCTTCTTCCATCATGCGGGTTAACGCATCAGGCTCCATGCCTAGAATCTCTGTCCGCCGTAATTGATTAAACTGGGCGATGAAATGGTTGACCAAAAACGGAATATCGCTACGGCGCTCCCGCAATGGCGGAATGTGAATGGGAATCACGTGCAGCCGGTAATACAAGTCTTGTCGGAACCGGCGCTCTTGAACAGCTTGTGCTAAATCCTGATTCGTGGCCGCGATGATACGCACATCGACATTGATCGTCCTTGTCCCGCCCACCCGCTCAAAGCACCGCTCTTGTAACACCCGTAGCAGTTTGACCTGCAACGGCAAACTCATCTCCCCGACCTCGTCCAAAAAGATGGTGCCGCCATGAGCCAGTTCGAATCGCCCCAAGCGCGTATGGGCCGCTCCGGTGAAGGCCCCCTTCTCATGCCCGAACAGTTCGGACTCCAACAAGGTTTCTGGAATGGCCCCGCAGTTGACCGGGACCAGCGGACGTTCCCTCCGCATGCTGTTGAAATGCAACATACGCGCGATCAATTCCTTGCCGGTCCCGCTCTCGCCCTCGATCAGCACTGTACTGTCGCTATCAGCCACCTTTTCGACAAAATCAAGCACCATGCGCATCGGGGCACTCGTCCCCACCAGATGCTCCAGACGATATTGATCTCGCACAGCTTTTCGAAGCAGATGGTTCTCCTGCTTCAACTTGTAGACGTCCAATGCTTTTCGGACCACTACCGCCACGGTATCGGGCTCGAACGGCTTGGTAATAAAATCAAACGCACCGGCTTTCATTGCCCGTACCGCATAGTCGACCGTCCCATACCCCGTCATGACAATCGCAATAATCTTGGAGTCGATTTTTGAGATTCGATCAATGGTTTCCAATCCATCGATCCCCGGCATCTGGAGATCCGTCAGCACCACATGCACAGGCTGATCCTTGACAGCCTCTACTCCCTCCAGGCCACTGGACATGACCGTTACCTGATGGCCTTCACCGGTGAGCGTCTCCGCCAAGATTTGACGCACAGCAGGATCATCATCAATCACGAGAATATGTGACTGGCTCATCAAGGGCACTCCTCTCTGAGGGGACCAAAAAATCAGGTTCGGCTAAATAAGGGCGACCAACGCACTGCGAGAAACAACGCGCTCGTCGAAGAATTGAACACAGAATCAGCTTATTGGGAATTGAAACTTTATTCAAGTGAAAGTAAGGATGGCCTGCATAACTAAGCCATCAGATCCTACACAAAGAGAGCTTCTCTCTTTGATCGCACCCAGCCTAGATCTTGACAGGTGAGAAGAAGAATTGTAGGGTTCGAAATCCTCCTTTCAGATTCACTTGGTATTAATCAGGTACCTGATCTCGCGGGCTGGCGTAGCTCAATGGCAGAGCAGCGGTTTTGTAAACCGCCGGTTGGGGGTTCGATTCCTCTCGCCAGCTCCATAAACTCCACTGACGAATCAACCGGTTGGCGGCTTACAGAGCCACTACTCTCCCCTCGCAGTTCTGCGAGTGTAACCGTAAGTGTAACCGTCTGACGCTCGAAGTACGCAGACAGCGAACGCGCCGCCTGTTCAAGGTCCCGCTCGTTCACAATGTTGTACCGGTCGAACACGCTTCGAGTCTTATGGCCGGAAATGGACATCGCCACCTTCTCAGGCACTCCAGCCCGCACCATATTGCGAACAGCAGTGCGACGGAAGTCATGTGGGATTCTACCTACCCATACCAAGTGCTTTTTCTTCTCGTCTTTCACCATTCCGCCGAGGCCGACCCTCTCGCATGCCTTCCGCCAAGAATGCTTCAAGCTCTGTAGGCGGATTCCTCCACGATGGCAGATCCACGAACAACCCGACCATTTGAGGTCGCAGCGAGTCTTCCAAGCCAACAGAACGCGGTAAAGATCCCCCGTCAGGTACAGAACCCTGGGCGTGTTGGTTTTGGTGTCCTGGGCTTGCAGAAACAGCTTTCCCTCCGTCCAATTGATTTGCCGCCATTGCAGTGAGCAGACCTCCCCCATTCGCATCCCGCTATAGTAGGCGAGCGTAGCTGCAACCTGGGCATAATCAGGTAATGCGCCACGAAGGGCGAGAAAATCCTCGTGTTCGAAGAATCCTGATCGAATGTTGTATTCCTTGAGCTGGGGAATATGGGGAACCCGAGCGACCAGCTGGGGTGTTTGTTGAAAGCCCATCCGAAACATCCGTTTGAGAAATCCTGTTTCGCGGTTGATGGTCCCGTTTGCTGCGCCCTCCCCTTGACGTTTCACGATATAGGCTTTGATTCGTTCAGTCGTAATGGCCGATATCCGCATCTTTCTGAAGTATGGCTCTAAATGGTTCTGATACTCATTGACCCGCCGTCCGGTCTTACGTTTATTCAATTCGTAATCTTGTTTTACGAGTGCAGCCAGGTCCTCATAGCGTATTCTGTCGATATTGGGCCCACGATATAGCCCTGCAGCTATCTCCCCTTCCTTAATTTGGAGAATCCGTTTAGCTCGGTCCTTATCACTCGTCCTTGTGCTTTCTTGGATGGGTCTGCCCTCAACGTAATACTTCATCCAATATGGGCCCTGTTCGGCCAAAGTCCCTGTCGTCGGATCGCGTTTCTTGCGTCGATAAATCATCCCCATGATGCCCCTCCCGCTTATTGTTCTCGATAAACCGGTCCATATCGTAAATATCGAATAGGACCCGCCGTCCCTGCCGCACACAGGGCAGTTTGCTGGACCAATTGAGGTGCCGGACTGCCCACTGGCTGATACCGAGGTATCGAGCCGCCTCTCTAACCGAATACAGCCGTTTGAATACTTCCTCTGACATTTCCATCACCCCCCTTCATTTAGAACTGGTTGTTTTCACACTGACGCCCGATCACGCCGCTAGGGTTTTAGTTTGGATTTCTTAAGATCAGGCGGATTCATGATTACTCCAAGGCCCTTTAACGCCTCCCCAGTCATTTTCTTCCATCCCTTCATCGCCTGATCCAGTTTTCCCGCTTTTGCCTGTTCCAACATCGTGGCCATATGTTCGAGAATTGGCTGCTGTTCGCTTAGGAGATCACGAATAATTTCAGCCCGTGGTTTTTCCATTGCAGCCGAAACGCGCGAGATCGTCTCGTAGAGATCGGTGGGCAACGACAACAGGACTCGATGTGGCGTATTTTTAGGTTTGGGACTCATTTATAGCCCTCCGTTATAGTAATTTGTTTATAGCGACCTGTTATATCAAAGTCAATCCTCAAACGGTTGTGAACTCCCGTTAACCACTACACTGTATGCTGAGGCTGGGAACTATCAGATGGCGCTCACACCCAGGCAAAGCGCGCTCCAGGCTCTTGCATCCCAGACCTTCTCACCATTCGAGTCACGGGCCTTTAGGAATAAACAGGTGACCTATGGTGGCGACCCCCCTGATTTCTTTTTCCTCACAGATACCCACAGCGCGTCGGATAAGACCTACATACTCAAGCCCTCCCTCGATAGCAGAGTGCCTTCCCCCCTCCGACTACTAGTTGCCTTGATGCCGCTCGCAGTAGTCTCTTGCCAGCTTTGGAGGAGGGCTAGTAATGTTCACCATACGGTCTCTGAGTGGAGTTGTGTTGGTTCTCACGCTGGCATGGTCGGTACCTATTGCCTGCGCAGAAGACAACGGTCTCACACCTCAAGTCGATCCTTATATCGCACTGTTCGGCGGGATAACGTTGCCGTCGAAAACCGATGGGAAAGTCAATAATGCCGGAATGAATCTTACGGTCTTGGATCAAGACTTCGGCAGCTCAAAATCCTTGGGAGGAAAAGTCGGTGTCTGGTTTCCTGGACTGCGACGTTCCACCGGTCTGGATTTTGGTGTGGAGTTGGATGTCACGAATTATCAGCCAGACGTAAAGGCTGGGCGGTTCCAGGCAAACGGCACACTCAATGGAATTCCGATTATCGGAACAGCTAGCCGGAGTAGCAACATGGATGTGAATGCCACTATCGTTGCCACCAACCTCTTACTCCGTCTGCCGCTATATGTATCAGCTGAGTTTCCTCAGGGTCGGCTTTATCCATATCTCGGGGGAGGGCCAGGCGTTCAAAAATCGTCGTTCGGCTCCGACGGAAAATCAGACTATGATCTGGCACTTCAAGCCGTCGCCGGCATGCACGTCTTCCTTGCCAAACGCGTCTCCTTGTTCGCGGAGTATAAGTTTACGCACGCCACACAAACCTTCGGCTTCACAAGCTCTACCGGTGCCACGCAGGATGAGCGATATACCTTCAATGTCAGTCATGTCGTGGGTGGGCTTGCTGTCCACTTTGGAAACTGACCCGCCTAGCAGAGGGATTATGAAGACATCCAGCACGTTGATTATCACTGGAGGCCCTATGAAACGTTGGTCGAGATTGTGCGCAATTCTTGTTCTTGGGGGCGCATTGATGAGCGGCTGTACGTCGGTCGGAAACTTAGGCATTGTCACGAAACCTTCGGCCAATAACGCAGACAGGCTTAAATCGGGTGTGAGTTTTGAGGAGCTTGGACCGGTGGAAGGATCTGGCTGTCGGCACTTCATACTTGCCATCATTCCATTCGGTGATTCCAGTTTTTCAAAAGCTGTGGACGAAGCACTCAGTCAAAAAGGTGGTGATGCATTGATCAACGTGACCGTCTCCAGCAGCTTGTATGGCTTCATCCCGATCTACAATGTCTACAGCTTCACCTGCACAACAGTGAGCGGCATCGCCGTGAAATACAAGTAAACACAACACCCTTGCGAAAGGCCATAGAACGATGTTCCGAATGCGACTCACTCCGATACTAGCCGCCCTGACTCTTATGCTCTTAGCAGGCTGTAGCACGACACGGCTGCCTGCACCATCTGAAGCCATTGCTGATCTAACAGCGAATGCCAAGGTGGCAGTGGTTCATTATGATCCTGAACAGTTTATGGTTTGGACGGGAGAACCGAAAACACGCACGACTGCTTTAAGCATGTTTGGATTGATCGGTGCTGCTATTGAGGGTGGGATGCAGCAGACGGACGCTAAGGAGGTCGGAGCGAAATTCATCTCGTCAACTCAACTTCTCGACCCCATCACACAAGTAGAAAATCGGTTCGTAGCGGCATGGCAACAAGAGCTAAAACTCACGGCAGTGGGGACATCGCATCTCGTGAAAAATGACAGCTCGCAGAAGCTTCGTCAGCAATTTGGCGAAGGTTACGTGATCGACTTCAAAACGGAACGATGGAGCGTCGATCCGATCATTCTAGGTGGATTTTCCTTTGAAACGATTACCTATCGCCCATCCTACACTGGACGGGCTCGATTGATCCGACTTGACGATCAAAAAACTCTTTGGCAAGGGACCTGCGAATATACGAAGGACGATTCCTTGACTCCAAAGTTGACTCATGCCGACATTCTTGGAGATGACCACGGTGTAGCCGTGAAAGCGGGAATACAGACTTTGGCAGATGCCTGCGCCGACTATCTGTGGAGACAGTTCTTTGGTCGGGAGTCTGGTCCTGACTTCCCATCAACCACCGTGGCGGAAGAGACCAAGTAGGCGACGGACTGCTCCGGGGGGAGTCTCCGACACCCCCCATACCCTCAGCTGAGTGCGTCCGCGCTTCTGCAAGCGCCGACGCAGTGAGTCACGGGCTCGGAGTAATCGGCACCGGTTCAGGCTTTCCTGTAACCCATCTTATCGAGCTATCTTCAAACCCCGCCATCCAACCATAAGTGCCCGATCCACCTATCCATTCCGTAAGCCGGCAGCAGACGCCGACGCGACGCAAGGCCTCTTGCCGAATGAGGCTGTACATTTTCCTTTCCACATCCGTTGCCCTTCGGTCTAGCACAAACTCATGCTTTTCCGTTGGCACCTTGACGCCTAATGAGCAGAAGTACCGGTGTTCCTCAAACTCACGCGGCATGTTGTCAAAATCCTTGCTGATGTATTTCGACAGGTAGCGGGCAAGTTTCACCGGTGAACTGCCGGGACGAGGCCCTCTGACATTGACTTGTCCCTGGCCATTGCCGACGATCTTGTACCAGCATCGTCGTAAGAGCCGAACATCCTGAAAGCCTTTTACGGCGAGATGGGGATGCAGCGCCCCACGTTGCTGCCGTTCCAGGACCGCCACATAGGGCATAGAGCAGCCGGAACGTGAGAGCGCACGTCGTAACCGTCCCAGATCGTGTAATACGCGCTCTCGATCCTCCACATTCGCTCGATAGGTCAAGGTCACGAGATGGTCGGCTCCGATGGTCAGACATTTCTTGCGAATTGTGCCTTTAGCCCGGCCTCGTGCCCGCGCCTCGTTCATCTTTCTATTCCGCGATGCGCCTTTCTCTCCTCTCTTGCCTTGAACCGGGTCTAACCTCCCCCACGACATTTCTACCCATTGTTTTCCGAAATCATGAATCGTGACGGACCAGACATTCCCTGCGGTAGGTAGTGTGATGTGTGGCCAGGTGTGTTCGCCGAGAAATGTCCTCCTGTCAAGTTTAGGAGATGCCGCTGGGGCGGCTCCCGTGCGCGGGTGGCTTGCGCCACCCCGCGCACCGGCATCACCGGCCGAGCGGGACAGCCTCGATTGCTGCGTTGGTTCTTTCTCTGTCCTGTCCACGCTCGACCTCACCTCAAAAAGTGTAACCGAAAGTGTAACCGTAACAGCCCTTTTTACCCTTTTCGATGGCAACTCCACGCAACATGGCACTATCGCCTAACCCAATGGTGGATCAGGCGATTCTATGGGTTCTGATGCTGTGGAGTGATGGGATGAAAGAGGCTCAGGACTGGTTTGTAAACCGCCGGTTGGGGGTTCGATTCCTCTCGCCAGCTCCACACATCAGACGGACGTGGCAAGCACGTGGCGGCTCGCGAACTCACTCCTCATGTCTCACGGTTCTTTAATTTTACCCATTGCAGTTCAGATTAGTCCGAGAGATACGCTGTAGAACTATCAAACTCTCGTTGTTTCACAATACACACGACGAGCTCTGCTGGCCAAAGTGGTGCGCGACGAGCCTTTCCGACACTCCGACTCGCACTTGGGCATTACCGCAGTCCAGTCCAATGTAAGCCAGCAGGTATTTTTCCTGCCAGCATTCCATACCCCCGTATTACTACTCCGTGAAGCCGGAGATCCTTAGAGGCCCACAAGTGTGAGCGTCTTGCATCAACAGAATTGCCATCTCAACCGGTTCCCCAGGCCTACAGAGCCTAATAGACGTTCTCCGGTGAAGCATGGATGACGAAACAACGATCTCCCCCCCAAAAGAGTTACCGATTCTGAGGACTAGGCCTCCCACCATCCTCAGAATATAGTTCAGAACAAGAGCGACTCAACTCACCCGTGCCGGTCCCAGTGAGAGACAACGGAGGCGCGATGAAAAATCGATATAGCCAACGAGTATCAGTAGATTGTTCCGTCATGTTTGCTGGAGAAAACGTTGTTGCCGAAGGGCGGATTCTCGACCTCTCCCTCCCAGGATGCCTCATGGAAAGCTCGAAAAAAATGTCCGCCGGTGAATATATCCAACTTCGATTATTTCTGCCTGACCACCAGGCTCCACTACATGTCGCACTTGCCGCCATCAGATGGGCCGAAGGCTCGAAGGTTGGCATCGAGTTCATCCGCACATCCCAACCTGAACAACATCGACTGAAACAATTCGTGCGCCGGAGTTCCGGATACGATGCTTCATCGACATTGAGCGATGGGGGTGTCCTTTCTGGAACAGCGTGGAATGAGAAACGGTCGTAGCTGTTTCCGCAGAGTAATCCCCCGGGAAGTACTTGCCATGCCGAAACATTTCAAACTCCGTACTTACCAGAGAGCCATGATTTGCGGAACGGGATACTATCTCTCGGAAGATTTTCTGGGAAAAGGCACCGTCTGGGATATGTCATCGGGAGGATGGCGTATCCAAGGAGACCATCAAGTCACGATCGGCATGCTACTCACACTGCGAATGGAGCTGCCTGAGGAGAAAATGCCGTTGGAAATCGAGCAGGCTGTTGTTCAGTGGGTCAGCGGAAAGGACTTTGGAGTCCGTATCAAGAAAATCCGTCGGTCGGCGGCCATTAAACTAGAGCGTCTTATGGGGCACCACCTGTGCATTCGTCCTCCTGTCGAGCACTAGACATCCTTAACCTCTTCCGTCGCTTCTTCCAGATCAGTCAGATCAAGATCTGCGCGTGCCTTCAACATGGAGGGATGCATCCCATACTTCTTCAGCATCTTGTAGAAATCCGCCCGATATCTCCCGGCGAATTGCGCAGCCCGTGAAATATTCCCGCCCGTCATTTGCAGCACATTACGCAAATAGGAGCGTTCAAACTCTTCCTTCGCCTCAGTGAGTGGCTTCAAGCCGATATCTGACGCCACACCAGCCGTAGGGAGTAACTCTGGCAACACCATATCTTGCCGAGACATGACGACAGCCTTTTCGACAGCATTTTCAAGCTCTCGCACATTGCCCGGCCATGGATACACCATGAGTCGATGCATAGCTGCAGGGGTAAAGCCACGAACATCCTTGTTCGAACGTTTAGCGCTCTGTTTCAAAAAATGCTGCGCAAGAAGCGGAATATCGTCTTTCCGCTCCCGCAGTGGGGGGATAGCTAGAGGGACTACGGATACTCGGTAGTAGAGGTCATGACGGAAGGTTCCGGTTTTCACGCTTTCTGCCAGGTCCTTGTTCGTAGCTGTAATGATGCGCACGTCTACCTTGGTTGCGTAGTCCGCTCCCACCTCCCGCACTTCTCGCTCCTGTACCGCACGTAGAAGTTTCACTTGCATGGGTAAGGACATTTCGGCAATCTCGTCGAGAAAGAGAGTGCCCCCATTCGCACTTTGGAAGAGACCTCGCTTGGCCGCGACCGCATTGGTGAAGGCGCCGCGAATATGTCCGAATAATTCACTTTCAAAGAGGGTCTCGCTGATTGCCGCACAATTCAAGGCCACAAATGGCCCTTTGGAACGACGACTATTGGCATGAAGTACGCGCGCGAGCACTTCTTTCCCTGTTCCGGTCTCCCCGGTCAACAGAACGGTCGCATCTGAATCCGCAATCTGCGCAACTTGCTGGAACAATCGCTGCATTGCGGGACTTCTGGCAATCACGTTCTCCAGTCCGTATAGCTCCTTGACTAAAGATTTGAGGCGCTGAATCTCACGCGTCATTCGTAACTGAATCAGCGCCTTGTCGAGGGTCGCCTTTAGTTCTTTATCATCGAACGGCTTCGTCAGGTAGCCGAAAGCCCCGCGTTGCATCGCCTCGACGGCATTGGGAATGCTCCCATGAGCCGTGAGAATGATGACCGGCAGACCCGGCTGGATCTGCATGAGTTCTTCGGTCAAGGCCAACCCATCTTCAGCTCGCAACCTCAAGTCAGTAATAGCGATGTCAAACGTTTCCTGCCGAGCAGCCGTGAGCGCATCGCGGCCACCGGTGCACGGCGTCACAGAAAACCCAAGCGCCGACAGCCGCATCCTCAACAGATGCAACAATCCTTCGTCATCATCTACAACGAGAATGCGTTCCTGCTCCATGACGGCCCCTAGGGTTTGGAGGACTCCGGCTGTTGAGGCGAAAAAACATTCGACGGAGGTTTGATCGGGCGGATCTTTCCCCTCATTTCCTGATCAATGCGCTTGAGGGCTTCCAACTGACTCGTGAGCTCCTCAATTTTTCTATCTCGATCACTGACTTGTCGTTGCAAGCTTTGGAGCGTAGCCGGCTCGACCGACATCCGCGGGTGTTCTCTTCTGGAATTGAACAATTCCGCCTTCCGCTCCTGGTCTTGAAGTTCCCGTTGCAACGCCTCGAGCGACTGCGCCTCACTATCCTGCAGCGCCCGCAATTGCTGAATTGTGAGTTCGCGATCAAGCAAGTCGTGTACGGTCCGCTCAATTGCCTGGGCCAAAAGCCTCTGTGTATGTGCAGTAGCCGGAGCATTCCAGACGGAACGGATCCAGGACTGATCGGCAGGCACTTCTTCTGACTGCAACAATTGCAGCCAGAGTCGACTCGACGCGGCCAGCTGACTCTTCGGCGCGACAGCAATGACTTTCTCAAAATACTGGCTTGCTGACTCCCGACTTTCATACAGCGACGCCAAGGCGCGCGTGAAGAATACATGATCGCAGGTATTTTTACTAGCGCATTTGGGCACTAACTGGCTTTCTTTACGTATAATGGCCTGCAACGCCTTTCCGTCGCTGCCATCACCATAAAAATAGGGTGTCTGGCCGGGGGGTAGAGACACAGTGCTGCAGGCTGACAAGAGGCCGAGTCCCAGCAGTATTGCCATGTTTCGCAGGTGCCACACTATGCCAGTATCCCCGGTTTTGTCAGACACAAAATGAACCGCACAGTCGTTCCTTTTCCGACTTCACTTTCGACCCAGATACGCCCACCATGGGCTTCCACTACCTTTTTGGCCAGCGCCAGCCCCAATCCACTGCCGACCGAGACATGTCGTGTCTTGGTGCGGCCCTGATAAAAGCGCTCGAAAATATGCGGCACTTCCTCAGGCGGTATACCCGGCCCACAGTCTGTCACATCGACGAACAGCAACCCTTCATCACGCCGCGGCTCCATGTGCAACTTCACGGCCGCCCCCTCCGGGCTGTACTTCAACGCATTCGAGAGCAGATTGTCCAGCACTTGTTCGATGCGAGCGCTATCAGCCCTCACCCAATGGCGTTCGACCGGAGCTTCGACCAGGAGTCGCACTTGTTTCGCATCCGCCAACAACCTGATTTTATTGACTGAGATGTCAGCGACCCGCCTCAGGTCGGTCGGAGCAAACCGGTACTCCATCATACCGGACTCCATTTTCGACAGGTCGAGAATGGTCGAAATGAGGTACATCAACCGCCGGCTACTGTCGGACATGATCCGTAATGTCGTCCGCTGGTCCTGCGTCAGCGGGCCGGGGATTTCATCCAAGAGAAGATGGGTCCCTTCCTGAATCGAAGCCATCGGCGTACGAAGTTCATGGGACACATGGGCAAGAAACTCGCTCTTGATATCGTCGAGTTGCTGCAGCCTGGCCCCCATCCACTTCACCGTATCACCCAATTCTCGAAGTTCACGGGGTGCCTGACCATCCATTGTCGCCCGGAAATTTCCCTGCCCCATTTCCTGAATCGTCGACTGCAGTCGGCGCAACGGTCGCAGGATATTGTAACTCGCTACCGCAGCCATCCCGAGTCCGAACATCAATGCCACCAACACCAACTGTCGTGTGACCGCCTCCGCATGAACCGAGCTCGCATGCGATTCATTCACCCCCACTGCGATACGCGCCTCATGGAGCCCGATGTACTGCTGTAGAGTCGACGCCATCTTCCCGGCCAGAGCCTCTCTCCGTTCATCATAGGCTGCGCTCGACTCCACGGGTTGCCCAACGCCCTCAGCAAGCTGGGCATGGAAAAGAGCCAAATGCGCCTGCTGGATCCGCTCGACTTCCCTCACCAACCGGATCTCCGGCTCGGAGGTGTCCCGCATGAGCAAGCCTTGCAAGACCAGTTGAAAATCTTTGCTTTCGGCGTCGAAGTGTTCGAGAAACGTGGCCGCCGGCACAGCCACATACTTTTTCTGGCTCTGAATTTGCTCGTAGAACGAGCTCAGCAGCCGTTTTGCCGACTCAATTTCCGGATGATGATGGGAGCCAACCTCGGTATTGAGGCCGGCCAATGTTCGAATTTGCAACAAAGCATAAATGTTGACGGCTGTCATCACCGCAATGATGACCACATACGTCAGAATCAGTCGCCAGAAAATCGAGAGGCGCACGACGGCGCATCCTCCCCGGTGAACCGCACGAGAACCAGAGCAATCGGCAGTGCAGGTTAAGCCATACACCACTTCGTACACGCCCTCAACAAGTTCTCCATATTGTGCAATGCACAGAGATGGATTCTGGATGGCTGGTGCGCCTCCTATCGGGCGGAGTCGTGGAACTGCGATTGGTACAAACGCTGTCGTCTGGATGTTGCGGAGAGGGCGACAAACAGGTGGCCGCGAAAGATCAGCATGCCGACCATGAGTGGTGGGGTCAGGAGCAGCGCGATCATGCCGGTCAGTTCCGCAGAGATCCCGAAATCTGTCAGCCAGGCGCTGAGCACGGTAAACGGCACGAACACCAGCTGAATGAAATCCAACCCAGCCCCCCGCCCCAGCTGACTGGATAGTTTGAAAAAGAGGGAAAGTCCAAGAGGCGCCAGTACCAACGCCATGGGCAGGAACCATTCGATCCAGTTATCGAGCACGAAATCGTAACTCCGCTTCAAGACTTCAAGGGGCGAGTCATGACGAGTGAGATAAATGATTTCGGGAGCCGGATTCAGAAGGATAAACACCAGTAGCAAGCAGGCCGTGACGAGAAATTGGCTATCAGGGTTGGTCCGCAAGCTCGTGTCCAGCAACATCGTAGGAATCCACAACACAAAGCCGACGCTGATCACGTCCCAGAAATAGTGCCCCATACTCTCGATCACGTCGCCGATGGTGATGGCCCGCATACCCTTAATCGCCTGCTCGATCAAGCTGAGGGTAGCCCCGATCAAGCAGGCATTGACCGCACCCAACAGAAAGCCACCCAGCATCCCCAGGGGGCGTGCGAGCTGGTGAGCCAACAACATGAGCAGCGTAAATACAATCACGGCGGGTATCGCCAGCCATCCACGGACCAGGGACCGACTGGTTGCGCGCAGGGCATCCCGATAGAGGTGCAAGGTGGAAGTTACGACCGTCAGCATGGATCAAACGAAAGGAGGTAGATGTTCATATCAGACTGCCTCCGCCTGGAGGACCTTGTTCGATCTATCGGAGGCGGACAATAAGCCGGATACACCCGACAGGTCAAGTCGATCAGCACTGCCCTTGGATCTGGAAGCGTCGCGGGATACAACCCGCCACGCGCTATTGACTTGCGCAGCGATATGATTATGTTCTTTCACTAGATAGACCCACCCAGGAGTCAAACATATGGATATGAACAGGATGACCGTCAAGCTACAAGAGGCCTTGCAAAGCGCATCAGCCCTCGCCATGCGCCGGGGGCACCAGGGCATCGATGTCGAACACCTGCTCCTTGCCCTGATGGAGCAAGAAGGAGGCATCGCGGGGTCCTTGTTTGAACAGGCCGGGGTGTCTCCTGCCGCAGTTCGCCAAGCAGCGGAGCAGGCTTTGACCAAGGTGGCTCAAGTGCATGGGCCTGGCGCGGCGCCGGGGCAGATTCATCTCACTCCCCGCCTGGGTTCACTCTTGACGAAGGCTGAAGACCGGATGAAGGAACTCCGTGACGAGTTCGTGAGTGTCGAACACATTATCCTGGCCATGGTGGAAGAAGGCGGTATCTTTCGCCGGCTCAGCCTGACTCGCGAACGCCTGCTATCGGCCCTGCAGCAGGTACGGGGTAATCAACGAGTCACCAGCCAGGACCCGGAAGGCACGTACCAGGCGCTCGAAAAATACGGGCGGGACCTCACAAAACTCGCCGGGCAAGGCAAGCTGGATCCGGTCATCGGCCGAGATGACGAAATCCGGCGGACCATCCAGATCCTCTCACGTCGTACCAAGAACAATCCCGTCCTCATCGGTGAGCCGGGTGTCGGCAAAACGGCCATCGTGGAGGGACTCGCACAACGCATCGTCAAGGGCGACGTACCGGAAGGGCTCAAGCAAAAGCGCGTGGTCGTCCTCGATATGGGCGCGCTCGTCGCCGGAGCTAAGTTTCGCGGCGAGTTCGAAGAACGATTAAAAGCCGTCCTGAAGGAAATTCAGTCGGCGCAGGGGCAAGTCTTGTTGTTCATCGACGAACTCCACACGGTGGTGGGAGCCGGCGCTGCGGAAGGTGCCATGGATGCCGCGAATCTGCTCAAGCCCATGCTGGCCAGAGGCGAGATGCACCTCATTGGCGCCACCACCCTGGACGAGTACCGTAAACACATCGAAAAGGACGCCGCGTTGGAACGCCGCTTTCAAACGGTCCTCGTGGACCAACCAACCGTCGAAGATACCATTTCAATCCTCCGCGGCTTGAAAGAACGCTACGAAGTGCACCACGGGGTGCGGATCAAAGACGCGGCGCTGGTTGCGGCAGCCAAATTGTCGAACCGCTATATCGGCGACCGGTTTCTGCCTGATAAGGCCATCGACCTGGTCGATGAGTCCGCCGCCCGCCTTCGAACGGAGATCGACAGCTTGCCGGCCGAGTTGGACGAAGTCTCGCGCAAAGTGCTTCAACTTGAGATCGAACGGGAAGCGCTGAAAAAGGAAACGGATGCGGGCAGCAAGGCACGGCTGCAATCGATTGAAAAAGAACTGACCGAGAAAAACCGCGATCTCCAGGCGCTCAAGACGCGCTGGGAGTCCGAGAAAAACTCGGTCAGTAAGCTTAGAAAGATCCGTCAACAGATTGAAGAGGTCAAACAAAAAATCGAGCAGTCCGAGCGCGCGTACGACTTGAACAAGGTCGCCGAGCTGCGCTACGGCGAGTTGCCACGGCTCGAACGAGAGCTCGAACTGGAGCAGCAACACCTCGGCAAGAAACAAAACGAAAGCCGCCTTCTCAAAGAGGAAGTGGATGAGGAGGATATCGCCGCCGTCGTCAGTCGGTGGACCGGTATTCCCGTCACCCGCCTGGTCGAGGGTGAAATGGAGAAGTTGTTGAAGCTGGACGAACTCCTGCACCGACGCGTGGTGGGTCAAGAACAGGCCGTCACCGCAGTCGCGGACGCCGTCTTACGGGCGCGTTCCGGCATCAAGGATCCCAACCGTCCGATCGGCTCGTTTCTGTTCCTCGGGCCCACCGGTGTCGGCAAAACGGAATTGGCGCGAGCACTTTCGGTCACGCTATTCGATGACGAGTCGAACCTCATCCGCATCGACATGTCGGAGTATATGGAGAAGCACACGGTCGCGCGACTGATCGGCGCCCCTCCCGGCTATGTCGGATACGAAGAAGGCGGCCAGCTGACCGAAGCCGTGCGACGGCATCCGTTCTCCGTGATTCTCTTCGACGAAATCGAAAAGGCGCACCACGACGTCTTCAACATTCTCTTGCAGGTCCTCGACGACGGACGGCTGACCGATTCCCAGGGCCGAACCGTGGACTTCAAGAACACCGTGCTGATCATGACGTCGAATATCGGAAGCCAACACATCCTGGAAGCGCAACAGGCCGGTGCCTCGTATGAGACGATGAAGGCTCAAGTGACCGGCGAGCTACGAGCGCATTTCCGGCCGGAATTCCTGAACCGGGTCGATGAAATCGTGGTCTTTCATGCCTTGGGTAATGAACACCTGGCGAAGATCGTGGAGATCCAGCTGGAGCGGTTGCGTGTCCGGTTAGTGGAACGGCGGATTATCCTGACGGTGACGCCTGACGCGCTACAAAACCTCGGGCGGCGCGGATATGATCCTGTGTATGGGGCGAGACCGCTGAAGCGGCTCATTCAGCAGGAAATCGAAACCCCTATGGCGCGTCAGCTGATCAAAGGCGAGCTACGGGATGGAGATACGGCCGTGGTGGATCTGAAGGACGGGCACATTGCCATCGTGCCGACGGTCGCGCCATAGATGACGACTGCACAAGTGGAGAGGGGCAGAACACTCGGACGGCGCGCTATCCGATGAACACCGCCCCTCCCTTTGTGTCCGTGTCTTTGCCGCTGAAGCGTTTCTTATCGATCCGCCATTCGGTTTGCGACACGTCCAGGCGATGCCCCTTGATCGTGTGGAAGGAACCCCGGCTGAACACCACCCGGTTCCCCTCTTTCAACTCCAACGTAAAGACGACCGTCCCCGACTCTTCGTGCTTCAGCGACACACTCGTCGGACTCTTGGCGAGCTGATAGGCGCGCCGCTCATTGAAGGTCAGATTGCTATCGACCACTTTCGCCATCATGCGGCCCACGTCGTCGAACAGCGCGAAGTTCACGAGCAATGCCCGCGCCGGTTCCTTGATGGCTACTTCAAATTGCGGCACCCCTTCGATATCGATGATGCCGTTGGAATTCCGATACAGATTGGAACCGACTTCAATATCCATCGCCAGGACTCCTTATACTGCGCGGCACCGGCAAGATGCCCGTTATGCCTTCTTGATACGATCCAGAATCAGAGCAATGCACCCGCCTAACAATCCTCCACCCAGAATCGTCGTCATCAACTCCACTAATTTTAGTTCCCACACCGAACCTTGAGCCTGAAGCGCCTCACGAATCCCGCCCTGCAGCAGAATAACGGCCAACGCCATGGTCGCACCGACAATGAACCACCAGGCGAAGACGCGCGCGGTATGGATGACGGGAGATTCCTTCACAACTCGACTCGTCGATCAAAACTCCGGTACTGAATTGCTTCAGCCAGATGTGCGGGACCGATACTACCAGACTCGGCCAAGTCGGCAATAGTGCGTGCCACCCGCAAGATCCGTCCGTGCGCACGAGCCGACAGCCCCAATCGGGTCATGGCCTGCTCCAGCAACTCCCGGCCTTGAACATCCAGTGCACAATACTGCTTCAGGTGGCGCGGTTTCAATTGGGCATTGGTGTAAATTCCGTCGCCACGATACCGTTCCGCCTGGCGCGCCCGCGCAGCCATCACCCTTGAGCGGACCACGGCTGATGACTCAGTCATGGTGACATCGTCACCCAGCGCGCGAATCGGGACAGCCGGCACTTCGATCTGCAGATCAAGACGATCCAGCAACGGGCCGGACAAGCGCCCCCGGTACCGTCGTACCTGCGCGGCGCTACACACACAATCCTTGGTCCGATCTCCATAATAACCACAGGGGCAGGGGTTCATTGCCGCCACCAGCATGAACCGGGCAGGAAATCGAAGGGAACCACTGACGCGCGTCACGGTCACATGCCCGTCCTCAAGCGGTTGCCTCAGGCCGTCCAGCGTCGCACGCCCGAACTCACCGGCCTCATCCAGAAACAACACCCCGTTGTGAGCCAATGAGACTTCTCCCGGTCGTGGGATCGTTCCGCCACCGATCAGGCCGGCCTCGGAAATACTGTGATGTGGGGCCCGAAACGGCCGGCGCCGCATGAGAGGCTGCGCTTTGGACAGTTGTCCGATCACGCTATGAATGCGACTGGTTTCCAGCGCCTCCTCCTGGGCCAACAAAGGCAAAATTCCCGGCAGACGGCGCGCCAGCATGGTCTTGCCTGCGCCCGGAGGCCCCATCATGAGCAGGTTATGTCCGCCGGCTGCAGCCACCTCGATGGCCCGTTTCGCATGCGCCTGCCCCTTCACGTCGGCGAAATCTTCATCTTCAGGAAGCCCGGAAGAGGCCGAACCATCCTGCGACACCGACACCTTCGCGATCGTCAACGCGCCGCGCAAGAATTCCACGGCCTGCGGCAACGTATGAATCGGAAACACTTCTGTGCCCTCGACCAGCGCGGCCTCTCCGGCGTTCTCGGCAGAGACCAGCAGCGGATGACGACGGCGACAGACGGCACCGATCGAAAGCGCGCCGGGGATAGGCTTCAGGCGACCGTCCAGCGAGAGTTCTCCCACAAATACAAAATCTTTCACCGCTTCAGGCGGAATGATATCTTCTGCCGCCAGAATGCCAAGGGCAATGGCCAAATCCAGGCCGGCACCTTCCTTCTTGATGTTCGCGGGCGCCAGATTGACGGTGACTTTTTTCACGGGAAAGTGAAAGCCGCTATTTTTGAGCGCGGCACGAACCCGGTCACGACTCTCACGCACCGTGGCATCGGGCAGTCCGACGATGGAGAACTGGGGTAGACCGGAAGAGATATCGACTTCCACGTCAACCAGATGCGCGTCGACGCCCACAATCGCTGCACTTAACACGTTGGCCAGCACAGTCCCCCCGGCTATCCGTCGTTCGGATCGAAACGTGCACAACAAAAAATCAGCCGCAAACCGGCTTCAGTGGCCGAATTATAGGCAGCCGATCCCGCTGAATTCAATGGCCACTTCCCCGTCTCTTGCTGTCCCTCCTCCCTGCTGTAGCGTGCCCTACGGCTGTTCTGTATAATGCGGCATGCCAACAGCACGTCACCGTCGGGGCAGGACAGTCCCTCCATCCAGAATGCTGGGGCCGTCGGGAACCAGTCAGGGGACGGTATTCAGACGCGCACACCGACCGCACCTTCTCGTGACCGCGCTGTCACTGGCGCTTCTTGTCCCTGCCATCGCTCTCGGCCAACCCTGGAACGACAAACCGGGCTCAACGATGCAGCCGGTCGCCCAGCCGTCACGAACGTCGTCGGTGTATATCGGGTCCGTCATGGCCCTGCTCGCCACGTTTGAAGACGCCGGCATTCTGCCACCGGAAGGTACGCCCCAGGCCAATGGCATCATCAAGGCCGTCATTCAGTTTCAATCGGCTTTTTTAAAGAGTCATCATCCCGCGATCCGGCAATTCTTTACCGACGCCCATCGCGTCAAGCTTGGCCCTCGCGCCGAGGAAGTCGAAACCGCCTTTCGTCGAAGCGGCTGGTCGGCGGATACGTTCGATGCAGTGATGGCGGCCGGTCAAACCGACAATGCCTGGAACACCGAGGGACTGAGTGAGGGATTCCGTGAATTCAATATCGGCAAGCCGGACTTCGATATTCTTGCGCGACTGTATGAACAGAGCCGCGCCGCATTCTCCACACAGGGCAAGACCTTCCAGGAGGCCTATACCCAGCGGCGCCGGGAAATGCCCGGCGCAAAGTCGGAATGACCGTCCCCTAGCAGCGAGCGCCGACAAGAGCGATCGCATTTTTTCTCACGATGTGTAGCCCGAGGAGGCATCATGGCAACGAAAGCGTACATTCTCATCAAGGTCAAGGCAGGCAAAGGCAAGTCGGTGCTCAGCGCCCTGAAGAGCATTGCCGGCGTGGAGCAGATTCACGCCTGTTTCGGCCAACCCGACATTTTCGTCTTTATCAATGTGGCGGATGAACGGGCGCTCTCGGATGTCGTGATTACGCGGATTCATGCGATCGAGGGAGTGGAAGAAACCGACACGCACATCGTGGCGGAAACCTAGCTACAGGTATTCGACCGGCACAACCCGTCCACCCTGCCTGGCTGAAGCATAGCAGGCTTCGGCAATTTCCACCGCACGCTTGCCGTCTTCGATCGTCACCGGAGGCGGCGAGCCGTTGCGCACAGATTTCACAAAAGCGCGGAGCGTCCCGAGCACAGTCGGCTCCGCAATGCTCGGCCAGTTGCCGGCACCATGTCCGGCAGAGACCTGCGCCACTCGCTGCCCGCACCAGTCCGCCGATAACTGCCCTTCGCTTCCAATCAACTCCACTCGCCCGACCCGTCCTGACGACACCCGCGACACATCCACGAGGCACACCAGACCGCTATGAGTCGTCAAACGGCCGATAACCCGACGCTCCGCGCCATCCGGCGGCACCACGTCCATCTCACAGGACACCGTGAGCATCTCGTCTCCGGTCAAGACACGAGCCAGGTCCAAGAGATGAATGCCGGTCTCGAGCAAACAGCCGCGTCCGCCGAATCCCCGCCCGTCCTCACTCATCCCATGAGGCTCCATTCGACTGGCCAGGCTAAGATATTGGAGTGCGCCGATCTGTGCCTGTCGCTCCCGCAGCACACCCACGGCGGCATCAAACCGTAACGTGTGTGCCGTCATCATGATCTGTCCGCTTCTCTGCGCGGCCTGGGCAATGACACGGGCGTCCGTTGCCGATATCGCCAACGGCTTCTCAACCAACAAGGCTTTCTGCGCCTGTACCACAGCCAGGCAGATCTCCCGATTCAGTTCCGGCGGAGTCACGACGACGACGGCCTCCACACGAGGATCCGCGATCAACTCATGATAGTCGGGATAACAGGGCACGGCCGGCGCAGACGCCAGACCATTTCCCTCGGCGGTCCGACGGCGGCTGACCGCCGCCAGACGTGCTTCAGGCAGGTCCTGCAGAAGGTGCTTGGCGTAGCGGCTACCATGATGGCCGACGCCGATCAGTCCGATTCCAAGGGGTAAACCCGGTTCGTGAGACATCGTTATCGCGCACTCTACCGACCGCCCGTCAACGGGTCAATATGCCTCGGCCACTCAGCCCTCGCCTCGATTGACAACGCCCAAATACGCTCCCTATAGTACCGAAGGAATTCGCCCGAAGCCGACGTCAATCGAGAAAGGACCTCATCGCCCATGACTACTCAGGCAGCACCCTTTTCACTGGATCAGATCGGAACCGGTACGGCTCGCTTCCCGAGTGGTATGGCCATTCCCACCGCGACGGATGCCATGGTGGATCCCTATATCCGCACGCGCGTGAGCAAAGACGTGCAGGTGGAATGTATCCAGTTCTGGCCGCAAGACAGGACCGCCTACCCCGGCATTGTGCTGTTGCATGACTGGTGGGGTATGAATTCTCAGATTACGGATCTTGGCGCCAGATTGGCCTGCGAAGGCTATGGAGTGATTATTCCCAAGTTGTACGGACGACTGGGCGGCATGGTCACCGCCAACGCCGAGGTGGCAGAGGCGCTCATGGCCAAGTGCAATGAAAAGCTCCTGCTCCAGGACATCAACACCTGCTGCGAATACCTCAACACCACGGAACATACCAAGCGCAATATTCACGGCGTGGTCGGATTCGGGATGGGTGCATCTCTGGCGATCCGGTTCGCCTGCCAGCGCAAGCGACTGCGGGCCGCCGTGGCATACTATGGAAAGGTCACCGCTCCCGACCAACTGACAAATATGATGAGTCCGTTGCTCTATCACCAGGCCGAACAGGACACCTGGGCGACGCAGCAGGATGTCGATCATCTCCGGGCCGCCGCGAGCCAAGGCAAGCGCATCGAGATCAAGACCTACCCGGGGGCCTCTCACGCCTTCTGCGACGAGACACGTCCGGCCGGCTACCAGCCCGAGGCCGCAGCCCAGGCTTGGGATGCCACCGTCGCATTTCTCAAAACCTCTTTTCAAGGAACATAGCGGACACCGATAGGCACGGCAGCCGGTCATAGATGGCTGCCGCACAGTGCCTCTCGCCCGCTGCTCCGCACGCAAAGAAAGTATTCGCACTCATGCCGAATCATTCAGTTCGCACCCTGCTCATCGCCTGTGGTGTCACCGCCATGCTGACGGCGGCAGTCGTTGCCGGGGCCGACGAGCCGTCGCCCCAAGCCAAACCGACTCTTCTCAATCGCCTGCCCGCGTTTCAGGACCTCGTGCGGGCCACGGCCTCACCGCTGGCGGCCCTTCCCACCCAGGGCGATTCGCTGAGCCTGTTTAAGACGGTCGTCGGCCCGCAGCTGGGGTTGAACGACGTCGCCATGACCCTCGGAGCCAAGAGTCTCACGCCCGCCATGAGCCAGGAACTCCTGATCCCCGATCTCACCAAGTCGGCCAATGAACTCGTGCGGGGACTTGCCGCATGGCAACTCACACAAGCCGCCAAAGATTCCAGTCCCTCCGCGGGAACAGAACAACGGGAAAGCCTTCAGCGACAGATCGAATCCCAGATGACCTGGTTGACCGACGGCACGACCCTGGAGACACCTCTGCGCCAGCTGTTGGCGTGGCTCAAAGAATCCCCGACACAGGAAGCAGCCGCCCCCCTACAGGGAACGACTGCTCAAATCGAAGCATGGGCAATCGATACCGTATATCGGGAATGGTTCCGTCTCTACAATTGGAAGGATCAGGTCCGTCAGCAGCGTGGCCTCACACGATTGTGCGGCACGTGGCAATGGTCGATTCACAATCATCAGAACCATCGCGAGGAAAAAACGGCCGTGATCTTCGCCCCGCCGGGAATCGCGTCGTCGACCAGTCCTGCGGAAATCACCGTCCTTGGCGACAGCGTCTATTTGCGATGGGAAACCAGGGCGGGGGTGCAGGAAGATAGTCTGTTATTTTCCGGAGAAGGCCAACGCCTGGAAGGAACATTTGTGAATACGGTAGGCGGATGGGGATCGATTACCGGCAAACGTACCGCGACCTGCGTGACGGACGGAGGGGGAAAACCTGCGCCGTCACCACGTCGCCAGCATCACTGAACACGTCCCGCGCGCCAAGCGGTCCAGGCCACACAGGCCCATCCGGAAATAAAGGAGATACCGCCGAAGGGAGTCAACGCCCCCATCCACTTGATTCCCGCCAGCGCCACGATATACAAACTGCCGCTGAACAAGAGCATCCCGATGCAAAAGAGCCAACCGGCCTTCACCGCCAGCGGATCCTCCGTCTCACGAACCAGCCAGGCTACGACAAACAGACCGAGAGCATGGTACATTTGGTAGCGTGCCGCCGTTTCATAGACGGCAAGCATGGAGGGATCCAGAATCGATTTGAGTGCATGGGCGCCGAAGGCACCTGCGGCCACGGATGTCGCAGCGAACAGGCCGCCAAGAAACACAAACCGGAACGAGCGCGTCGACACAGCCATACGATCCTCCTGAACAACCACGGCCCTTGGCAAAGGCACGGCGCGCGATTCTAACACGACTCTCGCTGAAAAATGGGCACACCTACCCCGCTTGAATGTCCCCGTTGCCTGATGGCGAATCCTGACGCCGTCCAGTATTGCGAATGCGGCTACGACTTTACGCCGCACTTCCAGGGATTCCCCATAAAGCCCGCTTCCGACACGACGGTTCGCAAACGCCTGTTCCCGGACGAAATGGGACGCGGCAGTTTTCTGCTCGGCATTCTGCTGATCTGGCTGGCCCTCTCTGTCGGCGAACTCTATCGCATACGCATCGAACTGCCGCGCCGCCCGAAGATGGAATTAGGGCTCAGCAGCCTGATGGTCGGCATGACCGATCTTGCCGCCGCGCTTGTCGTCGGGGCGATCGGCTGGGCCTGCGTGTGGATTGTGCTGGCAGCTCAGAGCAAGCGTGACGGCAGTCTCTGCCCGAAGCGCACCACGTTCGTCGTGACGTTAGTGGCTGCCGGCGTGCTCTTCGTGACTCGAACGATCGACCCGAGCGTGCTCGTCCAGCACGTGATGCAGATTCTGTTCATCCTGGCCATCGCGATTGCGTCGTATTATGCAGGCTGTCGGAACTGGTTGGGGAAATGGTGATCGCCCTCCGGCCAACTCTACTTCGGATGACCGAACAGTGAATCGCTGAGGGAAACTGCTGCGGAGACGGGAGGAAGACCTGATCGTATCGACTGCGACCGCGTCACTTTTGGCAGAAGTAGAGATAGAAGTCGGCAAATTCCTCAGCGGGAATGCCTAAGTGAACTCGTTTCGTCGTATTGCCACACAGCAGGCTCCATTCCGCCGCAATCTTTGCCAGCTGATCATCGTTCACACCGTGCGTGCCCCACAGATTGACCGCAGCAGAGCTGAGCACAACGGTGACCGTCTGCAGTGACGGCCCGTAGCTGAACTTGAATTCATATCCCCCTCGAAACAAGAGGATCACGCCGTCCCGGGATCGAAAGCCTCGATGCCCGCACTGTGCGCATACCAACACCTCCAACCCGGTACGAGAATCGTAGCCGGAGGCATCAGCGTTCAGGAACCCGTTACATTTGTGAATCGGACAGCGGAGAGGCGCCGGACCGTTCGATGCGATCAGGTCAGGACTGGGAACTGCTCCTGCGGGTAGTCCCCGATGATCTGCCGGCCCTGAAGAATTATCGTGCTGCACAGTGACTTCGGCGGTGCGTGGTACCATCCCTGGATCTCCCGCAAGAGCGCGTCAAAAGTACGATGCCACGGTCAACTATGGCAAGTATATCAGACGGCAGCAGCAGCGCCGGATATGGGAAAGGGCCGTCATACGCCCTTTGAAACCAGTGCCGAACAATAATAGCGCCGTGATGGCGCCGCCTACTCTAACACGTTGAGCCACTTCATGAAGTGCTTTGATGCCGTTAATTTGTATAGAGGATGGTCTGGGATCGCGCTGGAATGCAGTCAGGTTGTCTGCGAATGGCCGCCTTTGCGGGATTTTCATGAGAAATGTATCTGCCGGCCGGCAGAATGGGAAGGGTCGAGATAGACTGGCAATGCACTGTCGTCGGGAACGTCGAATGTCCTGGCGCTTCGGGGCACCTGTGGGACTGCAAAGAGTCCCAGGAATATTCGACGCATCGCGACGGCACGTCCAGCGGATGCCTCTTGAAACAATTCAATAGGCCGTCCCAAGTCGAAGCCGCTACGGTGTCGAAATAATCGGAATCTCTCGCGCCGACTCCGCCCTGATCTCTTCCATCTTCTGATGGATGGCAGTCAGAAGTTCCGGGTTTTTTCTGCAGCCTTCATCGCACTGCTCTCCCGAATGTTTGATCGAACATTTCTCGAGCACCGTCAGCTTCCCGCGCACGCCGTTCATCTCGAAACTGACTTTCACCGGCGCATTGAGCAACGGGCAGATGGTCTCGGCAACCACGACGTCCTTCACCGTATTGGGATGTTTTGGAAAGAGACTAGCCCGCATTATTCATGACGGTTCGTCACGAAATCGCTGAGGCGCGTCGCGAGACCGGCGCGCGGAGTCCGGAGGCCCCGACGCGTACTCGTGCAGTACGTGGAGGGTCCGATGGGCGAGCCCGCCGGCCGAAGGCTCGTCGCAGCAGCGGATCAGCGGTTGCAGTAGAAGCGCTCATGAATAATGCGGGCTAGCCATGCGAGCACCTCACGATGTGGATGGTAAAGGGCACAAGACTGTCAGGTGATGCGTTAATCGTAGTGGCGCATTGTGACAATCTTTCTCCAATTTCTCGCAGAGGCACTGGTTTCCCGGCCTACGATTCCCACGTCCCCCACCCGGATCCGAACGTCACCTTCGTTGACCGCCCGTCGCTTCTCAGCTGGACACCCTCCATCATGATTGGCCTTGCCGATTCCCTGTCTTCCTCTACTCTGGATTACCGACAGCGATTGAGCTTCACTACCTTGCCATCAGTTTTCACACCTTGGCTCACACTTTTTTCCCCTGTGCGTTATGCTCACCCTTGAAGAGGCAAAGGCCAGTACTTTCAAGATAGACCGCCAAACCTATCAACCCCGGAGGCAGGTGTTATGGGATTCGTACAAGTCAAAGACGAAGAACGTACCGGCGAGGTGGCGATCAATCTTGATCTCGTCCGGGAAGCACATTTCGGAGGCGGGCTGCTGCATCTCTATTTCGAGCGCAGTTCCTCCGCACAGGATGACATGACATTTACCGGCGAGAATGCGCAAAAGATCTGGGCCGCCATGGGTTAGTGCGACTTACCGAGGAGTCGGGTGGAGGTCCCCTCCACCCCTTCCACAGTGCTCTCACCCTACTGTAACGCATCCACCATTCCAGCTCTGTTCATGGTATAGCTAGCCCTCATGCATTCCATGTATTGCATGATGTTGTGCACGCACAGTTCATACTGAGGGCCCCATGACGAATCATCGTACCGATCTCAAGAATATTGCCCGTCGTGCCATGATCGAGCGCGGATTGTGGCCGGAGTTTTCAGCAAAGGCGATGGCCGAGTTGGCCCACATCGAGACCGCCGCCACCGGCCAGACCTCCCAGGCGCGCGACCTGAGGAAACTGCTCTGGGCCTCGATCGACAATGATGATTCGCGGGACCTGGACCAACTCACGGTCGCGGCAGCACATCCTGACCGGTCGGTGACCATTCAGGTCGCAATTGCCGATGTGGATGCGCTGGTGCTCAAGGACTCTGCCCTGGATGCGCATGCCCGACACAACACCACCTCGGTCTATACATCCGGGGAGATCTTCCCCATGCTGCCGGAAAAACTCTCCACCGATCTCACCTCGCTCGGCGAGGGGCAGGACCGTCTTGCGGTGGTGGTCGAATTCGTCGTCGCAGCAACCGGGGAGGTCACCGGTGCCTCGCACTACCGCGCGCTGGTTCGCAATCATGCGAAGCTCGCATATAACAGCGTGGCCGCTTGGCTCTCCGATACGGCGCCTGCGCCCGATGGCGTCACCGCCGTGCCCGGACTCGATGCGCAACTCCGCCTTCAGGACCAGGTCGCGCAACGTCTCAAAGCGCGACGCCATCAGCAGGGCGCACTGAGTCTCGAAACGATCGAGCCGCGCGCCGTCTTTGAGGGTGATGTGCTGACAGCCATCAAGGTGGAGCAAAAGAATCGCGCCAAGGAACTGATCGAAGATTTTATGATCGCGGCCAATCAGGCGACTGCGGCTTATCTCAAGAGCAAGGGCATACCATCATTCCGACGCATCCTGCGTTCGCCGGAACGCTGGCAACGGATCGTCGACGTAGCCGCATGGTGGAGCGAACCATTGCCGCCCGAGCCGGATGCCCAGGCACTCGAAGCGTTCCTTATCAAACGTCGTGAGGCCGACCCCGTCAGATTTCCTGACCTCTCGCTGGCGATTGTGAAACTCATCGGTCGAGGCGAATATGTGCTCGACCACTCCACAAGCGGCACGCCTGAACATTTCGGCCTGGCCGTGAAGGGCTACACTCATTCCACTGCTCCCAACCGCCGCTTTCCCGATCTCATCACCCAGCGGCTGCTCAAAGCGGCCCTGGCCGATTCGCCGACACCCTATCGTCCGGACGAACTGGAGTACCTTGCCGGCCACTGCACGGAGAAGGAAGACGATGCGGAGCGAGTCGAACGACAGCTCAGAAAGTCCGCCGCCGCACTACTACTCTACCCTCGAATTGGAGAACGATTCGACGCGATTGTAACCGGTGCGTCCGACAAGGGCACGTGGGTGCGACTGCTGGAACCGCCGGTGGAAGGGAAGCTGGCCGTGGGTGCGAATGGCCTGGACGTCGGAGACAGCGTGCGCGTGGAACTCATGAGCACGAACGTCGAACGCGGGTATATCGACTTTACGAGAATCAGCCCGTGATGCGGCTTGGCGGCACCAGGTTCGCTATGGCAGCCGCAGATGTTCGAGACTCACTCCCCCCACAGCACACCGGAAATATTGGTTCCCGCAATCACGGTAAACGTCTGGTCGCCGAGCGTGTAGACTCCGGCCGGAAGCAGGCCTGAGAAGGAGCCGCTTTCAAGGATTTGTGCGCGCGCATGTTCAATACTCGCTCGTTGATCCCCGGCAAACGGCATCGCCGCCGGAACCAGCTCCGGGCCGAACGGTTCTCCTTCCTTGCTTTTCCCTGACCGCTTTGATCGTGGAGCGATACTCACTCCCCCAGAGGTCTTGTCGATCGCCGTGAGTTCATCCTCCACACCCTGCAACTGCGGATCGTCTGCCGTAGAACCGGCTGCAATCAGCGCCGTTTTCGCACGTTGCGCCAATGATTTATACCGGCGGATGTCGCCCAGGTTGCGGGCTGCCTGCGCACCGAGAAAGTAAAGGTTCGCGGGATTTGGCGCTAACGCGAATGCATCCTCTCCCAGCGCTTCAATATCCCGATATGATCGATCCACTCCCGACCAGGCATTTTTCGCAGCAAGCAGGCTCATTTCCCCGGCGAGGCGTTGAACCTCGGTGCGCGCCGCATCGGCATTGGCACCTTTACTCCTGAACAAACGCGGCGTGGACCCGGCTCCCGCGAGTCGATACTGGGCCACGTGCGCCAATTCATGTGCAAGAATCGCACGACCCGCCGACGTCTGCGGTGCATAGACTCCCCGATCAAACACAATTGTCTCCCCGATCGCAAAGGCGCGTGCGTTGACCGATACCGCAGCCCCCTCCGCGCGAGCGTCTGCGACAATTCTTACCCGCCCGAAGTCCATGTCGAAACGCGGCTCAAACAACGCCCTGGTCGCCGGGTCCAGAGGGTGGCCTCCTGAACGCGAGACCTGTTTCACCGCCACCGGGGTCGTACTCGCCACATCCTGTAGCGATCCCTGCCCACGCATTCTGTCCATGGAGCCACGGCCAAGCCCGGACATCTCCTGCGGCCCCTGTGCGAGATGGCGCGCGGCCTGTTCCGCCTCCTGTTCAGCAGGACCGGTCGGGCTGCTGACGAACAGGGTCTCTCCCGCGACAGCAGGGCGATGAGGAAACACCGGTATCCGGCCGAGGTCATGGTTAAGCCGGGGCCGATCTTGCTGGATGGCAGTCCTCCCTCCAGAAGGTGGATTGGCTTCAGCGCGTGAGGACAGAGGTCCTCCGATCAACTGACCGATGCCGGCTCCCCGTTTCTGCAACTGTTGACGGCCGGGCCCTGACATCAATGCCTCTCTCCTGGACAAGCTGCGCCACTGAATCCACGTGGCACATGACTCATAATGCCCAGCGCGGGAGATCGCCGCAGTTCTTTCCTTGCCACGACCCGTCCTTGTATTCCTTCAAGACGATTCCCGCCATCTGTTCCAACTGCCCCGGCGTTTTTCCATTCGTTGGATCCTGCTCATCCAGAAAGAGTTCCTGGCCGGGATCCCATTTAAAAATTCTGGCTGGTTGCGCACGATCATGCGGCTGAAAGGACACGACGTCGCATCCGGAATCATAACGTATCTCGTGATTCTTGCCCAATCGCCCCTGAGACCCTTCCACGATGTGTTCCGGCGAGGGATCCACGGCTTTCGGTTTTGGGTTAGTCCCAGGGCTCGCCGCCGGCACCGCTTCTCCCCTGACGCTGCCCTGACCGTGCAGATCGAGCGTCTCCACTTCCCCGCACAGGTTCATCACGGTCATCAGCGTCGGAGTAATGTCCAGAATTCTCCATGGGCCGATCCAGAAATCATGCTGCCGCTGATCGCCATAATCGCAATCGGGTCGCCCCTCAATCAGATGATCGGCTCGAAAGACGCCGAGCCGATTGGGATCGGTTCTCAGGCTCACCTGCGCGAAACAACATTCGAGGTTTTGCGGATGATAAATGGCATCGAGCCAAAACAGCTGCGCAAAACGGGTACGGCAATCAGGCGCGGGTAATCCGGCGGCAAGATCGTCAGACGATTGCAACTCCCCGCTCTGTGTCGCCTCGGCGAGCTTGACCTCGCCAAATCCCGCCCGCTGGAGAATCGGTCCGCCGCCCAAGGCGGCGCCGCTACGACTCTGTTGGACCACATGCGTCAATTCATGGGCCAGCAATCCTCGTCCCATACCGGTATCCGGCGAAAACTGTCCGCGGCCCATGACCACGTCCTGACCGACGGTATAGGCCCGCGCCTGGACCGCCGCTGCCGAATCCGCTGCTTTCGAATCGTGATGCACCCGTACCCGACCGAAGTCATGCCCGAATCGCGACTCCATGTGCGCTCGCGTATGGTCGTCCAAGGGTATGCCGGGCGATGCGAGCACCTCGTCGACAATGGGCGGAACCGTGCCGGTCCAGGCATGCTCGAAGGTGAGGGCCACGTCTGACGCGCGACATTGTGGACAGCTCCCGCCACAGGCGCAGGACCGCCCTCGAGGTCGAAGGAAGGAAGAAGCCATCCGTCCAACACTGACCGAAACCTCATTCGAGGCGCGTTGCTTCGAGGTAAGCCCGGACGCCTTCATCGCTTCATCAAGTCCCTGTGACAGTTCGTGAGCTTGGCCTATTTCACACGCCCCTTGCCCCGTACCGGTCGCGGGGGCGTGGGCTGATCGCCGAATCGTTTCTTATCCTCCTCGATCAGTTTCTCCAATGCCACGATTTCAGACTGATACCCGGCCACCTGTTGATCGATGTGTCTGGTGATGGCAGCCTTGGTTTCCGTGAGATTGGCCACCCTCGCCTTCAAATCTGCCACCGTCGCTTCCCGAGCGGCGATCGTGGCCGCCTGGGTAGGTGGTTTCTTGAACGCAGCCTCCAGGGACGACTTCGCTTCGCCGATGATTTTTGTCTGCTCTGCCAAAATCTGATTCAAGGTCGCCATCGCTGTGCTCCTTTACCCGGGGACACTAGGGTTTGTTGAAACCGGAGATCGGGGACGGAATGCCGCCGAAATTCACCGGATTGGCCTGAGCCAGGTTGCCCATATACACCGCATCCTTCATGCCATGGAAATCCACGGACGGGATCGGCACGTTCGTCTTGATATGGTTGCCCATGACGATTGCACTTCGAGCCGAAAGCGACACAGTGGCGGTCCCCTGGGCGGCCACGCTGGCATGCCAACAGAAATTGTTGCTGAAGAAGAGCCGTTCGAAGCGGCGGAACAGATTGTCGCTCACATTCTGCTGGGCCACCTCTACTAACGCCGTTCGGCCAGGCCCGAGGAATTTGTTGTCGAGAATCTGCGCGCTGAATCCAAACACCACCTGGCCCGCACCGAACGTAATGACCTGTTCCAGCCAACCACGCATCCAAAGCGCGCGGTGTTCTTGATTCGCATCCAATAAGGCCGCGTTGGCATAGGTGATCAAGTTGCTCTGCACCCGCGCTTCCAGAATCAAATCGGCAATGATTCCCCAAGAAAGCGAACTCACAGTCGTATTATCCGGCGAGACCCCCGTATTCATCACCTCACAGGATTCCACGCACAACTCTCCGAGTTGCACGGAAGCCCCGATGCCGATCGACGGCGCTTGCTGATACCCGCAATTGAGCACGCGGTTTTCGGTCAAGGCGCATTTCGCAAATCCGACCAGGCTGAGGATGCCCCAATGCCGCATGTCTTCGACGCGATTTTGACTGCAGGTCAGAGACGTGTGGAAAACCACTGTGACGCCGCCACCGCCGCGCACGAGACTGTTATCGACAAGGACATTCGCCGTGCCGCCGCTGGTCGCGATGGGCCAGGCCGCGTTGGTGACGCGATTGCCTTGCAGGCGGACACGACTCGATGCCGCAAGCAGGATACCGAACCCAACCTCCTGCCCGTCACTTTCCACCCGGTTGTCCAGCACCTCGGCCCCTTCGTTGCCGATCACGACGATCCCTTCCTGTACGCCGAGGACCGTGTTCCCGACGACCCGGCCGCCGACCGTCCCGAGACTCCCCTTCCCGCCGAGCCGGGCGACCAGGAGAGCAATGGGCCGGACAGCCCCCGCTTCCTTCAGTACCGAACGCAGCTGGTTGCGCTCGACAACGGCATTCCTGCCGCTCACCGCAATCCCCCCGTATTCGACGGAGGCATAGAGAAGAATATTATCGCGGATGACGCAGTCATCGGCGGCGACGTCGATCCCGAACGCCTTCAGAGTACCGGCTTCCACTTGCGCACCGAGCCGCACGATGTAGTTACCCGCGATCCTCGAGCCCGCGGCGAGCGAAAACGGCACGCCGGTAAACAGACCGTTGTTCAACACGATGCCGAACAGAAAACCCAGGACGCGATTCTGTTCGATTCGCGCCGGAAAGAACACATCCTGCAGCAACAGACCCACGAGTCCACCGTCGCTCTTCCTCCCGTTCGTGGCATCGAAGCTGTTGCCCACAACAGTCAGGCCCGTCGTATCGGCGGCCGTCCAGAGGCCGTACTGTACATTGTCGATCAGACAGTTCATCACACTCACGTCGTTGCAGCGAGTGATGATCATTCCGGCGATCTGACTCAAGGCCCGCGCATGCAGGACGCAGCGTTCGACGGACGTGTTCCGGCAGCGATCCATGGCCACCATGGCTTGCATCACCTGGCCCTGACTCCCCTTTCTCTCCAGCTCGAAGGAGATGCCGTTCACGGTGACATGTTCCAAGAGCAGGCCGTCAGGATGGGCGATACGCAGGAGTTCGGGGCCGTCCGTCCGCACGACCCGCGCGCCCAATGTTTCACCATGTAATGAGACGTGTGATTTCTCGATGCGGATCGGCGCCTGGATCTTGTGATCGCCGATCTTGAGGCAGACGCAGCCGCCTTCATCGGGCAACGAGTCGATTGCCGCTTGAATATCTTCACCGGGTCGCACTACCACCGTGCAACAACCCGGCGTCAACTCCGTAAGCGGCGGGAAGACCGTCCGGCAGTCGTGAATCTCACCGTTCGGTTCAATGATCGCGAGGTGCGCGTGGTGATGATGAATACCGAGCGGCGGCGCTTGATTGAGCCGCTCGATGTCGGCATCCGCCGTCCGGGCGGCGAAGCACCAATAGTCGCCGCTGTGAGCCGTGCCTCCCGCGAGGACCGTCAGGGTGGCTTGCACGCCATGCTCCAACACAAAACTTGGATTCGCTGCGGACAGTTCGATCAACCCGTCGGTGGTGAGGTCCAGGTTGATCAGTTGCGACCCATCGGGCTTCCGCACGATGCCGGACTGGTCCCACCGAATCACGCGCACATGTTTGGCGGCATCGACGACACCCTGCGGAAAATCGGCCGCCGGCAGCGCAGGACTGAAGGTCAGCGTCTGATTGGCATCATCCACCGTCACCTTACGCATCTCGCCGGGCAGACCGGCAAACTCGCGTTGATCGCTCGTCAATTCCACCCAATCTCCGGTCTTGATCCGCAGGACATCGTCTCGCCCCAGACTCTCCACCCGCACGGTCGTCCGTCCGGCAAGAATTTCCAATAGCGAGGTGGCCACATGGGCGTTTTCCCGCGACCATTTGACCTTCGCGGTGGTCGTCGTCGCGCTATGTATCTCCACACGGTAGAGATGGTTCTCCAGGCCGCGGTACCCGCCGGTCGGCGGCACAAGACAGGGATCCGGCTCCGTAGTGACGGCCACCGTCATGGTGGTAAGCCGTGCCGAAGAGGAACGGTTCCCGGCCGGCCAGCCCGGAATGTCGCTGAGCGGGGTTTCACAGGTGATATCCGGCGGAATGTTTGCCAACACCCTCACTTGCCAGGCGGTCTGGTGACGCGTGGTCGAATCGACGTTGACGGCCGGCTCGATCAGGTCCGGTGCCTGGAGGTGGGTCACTTCCCGCCGCCACACGTCCAGATAGACCAACGACCGTATCTGAGCCGGCACCGTGACCGGGCCGCCATAGGGTTGGTTCTTCACCGGCAGGGCTGCGGTCCCATACCCCTCTTCGAGAGTCGGCTCGAATGCCGGGGCGGTCCCGTGATTCTCCGCCACATACCCGTCGACATACATGCGACCCTGGCCGACCGTGAGTTCGCCGCCGCTCACCGCGATCTTGAACCCGTCGGGCGTCTCATCGGGCACACCGGAGCGGCCCACGACATCGATCGTTTCAGCCCGCCACCGGCGGTCCTGGAGGTCTACGTACTCGTTCCAGTCGGCATCGAGGTCGACCCGACCCTGCTGCCGCAGTACGCCCTGGTAATGTTTCTCAGGGTTGAATCGTTTACGGCTGTAATCACCACTCATGTGCGCTCTCCTGCTGATTAGTGCGGTTTACGTCAATGGTTCGGACACCGGTGGGAAGACTGGTTCCCACATCCTTGCTCAAGTCACTTCGTCACGTGGCATGGAAGAGTCCCGCCTCCAGCCCAAACCTGAGATACTCCTGCAAGCGAATCTTGAGATTGTCTTCACGCTGGGGAGCGAAGACATCGTGGAACACACCCATCTCGGACTCATCGTCCGCCCCGCAGCTGATTTCATCAGGACAATGACCGGCCAACTGACCATAAGCCGGTTGCCCATACCGCCGCGCCGTGAAGGCCGGTCTCACGCGAGCCTGTGTCGCCAAGGTCAGCGCGAGTATTTCCGGATCGGTGAGGCTTCCTTTGGGCTGATCGGCCTCCAGCAACGCCGCATCCACGGCGAGATCCGGCTGACAGCGGTACCGGCGCGGCACGATGGAATTCAGCGGCACGAACGAAAAGCGACAGCAGCCCTGCTGATTTTGATCGGACAGCACCGGATGGCCCCAGGCATCGCCGGCCGCCAGTGCCGAGGCAAAGATCGTGTTGGAGGCAAGATCGAGACGCACCGTATGGACTTTGCCGATCACCGTGGAATTAACGATGGTCAACGCCCCGCCGGCAGCCAGTCCGTCAGACGCCGCAAACGCCACTCTGGCCGGCGCTGTTGCATCGACCAGAGTATTCGTTATGGAGACTTCCGTACTGTCCACCGAGGCCACGCCCCCGACCAGACAATGGTCGATCTCAACCTGTGTGCCGGCCCGCTCGACGACCAGAGAAGGCTCAGCGGGGGACAAGGGCTCGCCCTCACGCGTGAGGCCAAGTCCCGGCACCAGCGTGCAGTGGCGTAACCGTAGGATACGCGCTCCGACGCCACCGGCTGCCGTCACCCGCACCCGTCCTCCGGTAATGAGCAGCCCGTTCAGCGTTAGTTCCGACCCGGGCGCCAGACTGATCGTCCAATCGCCGCCGAGGACGACGGTCGGTCGATGTTCATTCGCGGCGCGCACCTCCACCTTGGCGGCCGCTGGGATCGTCAGGGTCAGGGTTTCCGGATACCGTCCACTGTCGCCGATCTCCACAATCCCGCCGGCCTGCGCTGCGGTGAGTGCGGCTTGTAAACTCTGCCCCTGAGTCACCGCGTCGAACCCGCCGCCAAGCGCGAAGGTCTTGCTGCGCTCGTAGGACCCGCCTCCGGTCGGCATACTGAACCCGTACTGACAGGTCACCCGCAGGTTGACCGGCGGAGTGCCGGGGGGAAACGCGATCCGTCCGAGCACCGGATCGATCGACACCTTACTCACCGGCAGGTGTGCCCAGGTTACGCCGTCGTCGGACAGATTGCATACTTGGACATTCCCGAGCGTCGTCGTGACGTTGTCCGCTTCGATGAACAGGCTCAACTGCGGCCCGTAATACCGATCGAGATACCGGTCCAACACCCTGCGACTGATCGGCTCCGGCACGTTGAGAGGTTCGGCAATGTGGGTGATGTCGGTCTCCGATTGCGGCCGCGTGAACAGTTGGAAGTTGTTCCCCAACGGACTGAACAGAAACCGCTCGTCATCGACGCGAAAGGCCGGCGAGCGCCGCAGCGAAAAGGCGTCCAGCCGCCAGAGGAACAATCCGATGTTGGGAATGTTATACCGCCCCTGTTGAGTTTCAATCCGCCGCACGTCCACGGAATGCGCCAGGCTGTTGAAGGCCGTATCGCGCCGCTCCAGCGCCTCCCAGTTCCGCAGGTCCGCCGTGGCCCGATTGGCCGGACGGATGTGGTTCATGTACTGGCTGGTCTCAAGCCATTCGAAGAACTCCACGACGCGCGCGTTCCACCCCGTCACGTCTCGCGCCAATTGTTCAAGCACCGTCGCCGTTCCCTTGCGACGCCGATAGGCGATCGTATTGGCCACCTCGGCGCGGGCGCTTCTCGTCCGGTCGGTCACCCCATGCAGGGTACGGTAGCCGATCAGGTCGCCGATGTAGGGAGCCACCCAGTCGGCGCAGGTCTCGATGAACTGGTCGTCGTAGAGTTGATCGAGATTCTCCCGTAGCACGGCGATGTCTTCGGCCAGGACCTCGCACAGGGCACGCAGTCCGCCACCCTGTTCGGCATCACGCAGGCGGTAGATCGCGGGGAGCAGCTGGTAGAGTTTGTCCGCTTCGGGATTCATTGGATCGCCTTCAGTTGAGTCAATGTCACGGGATCGAATAACAATAGTTCCGCCGCCGGCACGACCCCGTCCGCGCCCATCGCCGGACGATCGGCGATCAGACGCGGCTGAATCGCCGGCAGGGATTGGTCTGTGCGCGCGAACCGGTCCAGGTCCACCGCAACCACACCGGGAAGAGCCTGGATCGCGGCAATCACCTCGCTGAGGGCGACCGGTTGACCGAACGCCCTGGTCTCGAAGGCATACCGTTTCTCAAGGTCGGCAGAGATCGCGTCGATCACAACGTCGCTCACATGGGCCGGATCGATCGTGACCGTGCCGTCGATCTCGAACCAGGCCTGCCGATAGGGCTTCACGGTGAACGCGACAAAAGGATCACCGTACGTGCGCAGGGACTCCTTCAACTTCGTGATCACGGAGCCGTCCTCCTCCAACATCTCTCCATCCGGACCGGAGACCGTGAGGAAGATGCTCCGCTTGCGGCCATCCCACACCCACACCGCCTGCGCCTTCGCGACGCCGGAAAAGGTCCTGGCGAAGTCTTCGTAGTCTTGCAGCGATACGGCGCGCTCCAGCGTCAGGACGGTCAGCGGCGCGTTCGTGCGGGCATCGTCCCTCGATTCTGGATCTTCGGCCCCCTGCGACGCCTCCGGATTCACGACGCCCTGTAACCCGAGCGGCCGGCTCATCAGCAGACTCAATTGACCGGCCTGCACCAGCCCGCCCAATCCGGTGCCTTTCCGATATTCAGCTCGTACGTTGTTCTGGCCGGTCGGTAGCCTCGCCCCCGTGACGCCGTCGCCGAATCGAATCGTGGTACGGCCTTCGTCGTCCTGTCTGGTCACATAAATGCGTTCCGTAGGACCATGCCCATAGAAAAACGGCACCTCCTGCCACAGGACCTCGTTCACGTAGACCTTGAGCGTCGAGGCCGATCCACTCGGCGTTTCCGCCCCCACGTAGGTCAACGGCGGTTGCCGCAGCGTGAACGCCTGATAGGGCACGGCCGCATCACCGCTTCCCAAGGGCTCCTTCACGCTTTCGCCATGGGTAGCGGCGGCGACGTTGGCGTTCACGCGCACGGTCGTCCGCTCGTAGACATGCGCCAAGGAGGTCGCCAACTGCAGGGTCGTCCGGTCGCGATCATGGGTGATGGCCGTCTCAACGGCGTCGTCGATGAAGACGATCTCTGAAACCGAGGCGTCGCCGGCGTCGGCTGCGATGAGTTCGATGTCGCCCGCGCTGATGTCGAGCACACCAGAGAGACCGTCACGATCCATCAGAGGCAGGCGCAACAACGGGGGCACGCCCTCGCTCAAGGCCGCGCCGAATTCCGCCGGTATCATGAGCACAAATTCCAACCCGATCTGCTTCGAGGGACCGCCGGTCATCCGCAGCACATCGCCGGGCGAAAGCGTGACCGACCCGCCCTCGTCCAACAGCAAGGTGGGAGGAGGCGGCGGCGTACCGATCGGTGCCTTCCGTCCCCTGAACGGCGCAGGGCGGGGATGCCTGATGCGGATCGCCTGACGCTTCCCGCTCACCGCGAGCACACGCCCCGGCGCGAGTCCTTCGACGAGCTGCTCCAGCGACAGTGTCTCGCCATAGACCGGATAGGACAGCGGCCGCTCCGCCAACGCGATCTCTTCGCTCTGGGCCGCCACCGTCATGGTGCGCAACAGGTCCAACTTGGAATCGGCGTTTTTCGTCCAACCGGTACTCAGGCTGAGTCTCGTCCCATTACCGGCGAGACCATAACGGGCCACTGAGCGATGGGTGACAGCCGTCACCGTGCCGAACGTCCACATGCGCGAGCCAGTGTCCGGATCGTCCTGTTCAATGACGAGAAAACTATTGTCGAGAATCTTGTCGTTCCGGCTGCTGAGGGTGAGGAGGCTCTCCAGTTCGGCACCATCCAGCGCCCACTCGCAGAAGGTCCCCTGAAACACCCCGCTGCTGTACTGCGGCTGCAGGGGTGCATTGTGCCCGAACGGCGAGACCGTGCTCCGCATGACATAGACACCGGGCTTACTTGCGGATAGGCTCCCCGCACTGGTCGAAATCGTGGCGAGTAAGACCCGCACGCGGTCTGCCTCGCGGCCGGACTCCACGCCGGTCACCCGTCGGATCGACGCGTCGTAGTTGCTGCCGTTCGGGGCGACGATCAGCAACAGATCGCCGACCACCAGCGCCACGTTCGCGCCGGCGAGCCATAGTTCCGTCATGTTCCAGGCGAGTGTCTGCGTCTCAGTCAGCTGCGCACGAAACGCGTTCCATGCCGGTTTCGCCTCGATGGTCTCGATGGTCTCAAAGGTTTGCGGCTGCTCATCGGGACCCGGAATGCTTTGCACCTTCGTTCCGATCGCCAGCATCGTGGGCTGCGCCGCCAGCTCCGGCACGCCCGGGGCCTCCTCCATGGTGAAGGCGAGGTGCGTCGCCGCGGCCAGTCCTGGCCCAAGTTGATACCCGAGCAACCGCGATTGTTCCAGGATGGACAGCCGTTCCGTCGCGGTGCGGAGATAGGACTCGTTGGCGATCCGCTCCTGATAGAACGTCAGGATGTCGCCGGTCACCGCCCAGGCGTCCAGCAGCGCAATCGTGAAGTCGTCGTCATCGCGCGTACGCAATCCACGCAAGACCGGCCAACGGCCGTCGGACAGCCTGGCCTGCAGGCTCCGGCGAAACGTCTGATGGGTTCCGACTCGATAGGCGATCGCTGAGAGGCCCGGCCTGTTGAAGAGCTGAGCGGGAGTTTCCGCAGCGATCCCGGCACAGCAGCCGCATTCGTTTTGTGGCGATTGACTCATTTCCCGCCTCCCAGGCTGATGGTCAGTCGGCCGTGCTCCGCAAAATTGCGGTCGTTGTCCAGGCGGGCGATTTCCAGCCGACCGATGTCCATGCGGCCATTGTCCAGCGCCGAACTTTCCGGCCGGCCCTGCCGCTGAAAGGTCAACACCTCGACCGATTCGATACCCGTCACCCGATGAGCCGCCGCATAGATGGTGCTGAGATAGACCGGCTGCCCGAACGTAAAGTTGTCCGGATGGAACAGGCCCCGACGGCCGTCCGGGAGGTCGCGATTGCTCAGCACGTCCAGCAACTCGCGCTCCACGTCGCTCCGGAAGTGCTCGGGCGCGACACAGACATGCAGATCGATCTCCAGCGAGACGAACTGCGGGCCATCGATTTCCACATCATGACCGGCCATGCGATACCGCTCCACATGCGTGCGCATGTCGGTCTCGAACTCGCCCGATAGGCCGGCGCCTCCCTCACGATCCACGGTGACGAACACCGTGTGCCAACTGCCGGTCCACCGAAACGTCGCCGCAGCCCGTTGAACATCCGTCCGGCGTTCCGTCACCTCGGCATAATCCGCCGGGGTCACGGCACGCTCCTGAACGCGATAGGCCACCGGGGCGCGCTGTCGCACGTCCTGCAACGATTCCGGTTCCTGCCCCCCTGCGGCAGGCAAGGGGTTCCGGACTTGGGTGATCTCCGGCAACGCCAAGGCGATATGCACCAAGGCATCCGCTCCGATGTTTCCTTCCCGCCCGTTGCCGATCCGATATCGAGCGGTGAAGGCGGTGCCGGATTCGGGCCTGCGGCCATGCACGTCGTCCCCAAAACGGATGGTGCCGCTGCCGTCGTTCTCGACCTCGGTCACGTATTCGTCCGCCGCAGCGTCGCTGTTGAGCAGGTCGCGCCGGGCCGTCCATGTCCTTGTCTCGGTGCCTTTGGTTCCGGTCAGGGTGACTGCCGGCTGGACATCGCGAAGCGACCACTGCAACGCCATGCGCGCCGAATCCGCATGGTCATAGGGCGGCCCTGCGTGGGTGAGCGGCGCCTTGGCCAGTCGAGGGCTGAACCGCGGCGGCACCATCTGCGGAGTGAACGAGGCGCAACGATCCCCCTCCTTCGGTCGCGGCATGAACAGGAAGGGGTCCGGCACGGTGCCCAAATCCTCCCCTACCAACGTCACCCCATGGTCCGCCAAGACCAGGTTGCCTCGCGCCACGCTGACGCCGTCACGGTACCCCTGCTCCGTGGCGGCCGAGAGGCAGAAAGGAGATGGAAGCGCATCCTCCTCATGCCATGCAATTTCCGTAATAAGTTGGCCGGTCACGGGGTCGGTCAGCGGCGCTCCGCCGGTCATGGTCGCCGCCACACGATCGAGCCTCACGACATGACGCCGCGTCGGGTCCGCATCGGACGGCGACCCGGTTTCCGGGCCGATCACTTCCTCGAACAGCAGAATCGTCCCGATGGCGAGAGTCGGATGGTGCCCGGCGAGTGTGGCTGAGCGCGCCCCCTTGGGCAGACAGCAACGTTGATTGCTCCAGGTATAAAACTGCAACTCGTTGTGCTCGGCAAAGAGGGACCGCGCGGACTCCATCGTTTCGAAGATGATATCTGCACGCGCATAGACGCGTGGATCGTCGGCGATGGCGGTGAGTTGTCCCGGGATGCGCGTCGTCAGCTTGGTGCCGATGGGAATCGCCGGGTCGGCGGGATTGACACGGACCACGTCGACTGAGACCTGAATATGCACCCAGGTCCTCGCGTTACAACCCTCGCTCACGTAATAGTCCATCAGCCGAGCGTGGCGTCGCACCGAGATTCGCCGCCGCGCGGTTCCCAAGTACGCCTCCGTCGCCACGGCATCCTGCTGGTAACTCAACTGGTCGGCGGTGTAGGCCAGCGCCTCCACCAACATGACCCCAAGATCGGCGGGACTCCGTTCCCTCCATTGCGGCATCAGTGCCGACATTCGGTCGAGCATGACCCGGCGAAAACTCGCATAGTCTTTGGCCAGGTAATCGATCACCGGCGCCGGTTCCGGCACCTCCGGGCAGATCTGTTGCGGCGCACAGTCGAAGGGGCTGGGACATTCAACTTTGAAGGAAAACTCGATGGCCGCCAGCTGCGGATCGATGCCCGGAGGAACCGCGTCATTCAGCGCATCGGTCACCAGCCGCAGGGTATACCGGGAGAAATCACCGGCTTGATCCACCTCGACCGTCAAGACGTCGGCGGAGGAGCCGCTCCCGGAGACCGCCTTCAGCACGTGAATCCCGACCACACGCTCCCCGCCTTCAATTCGAATGTTGCTCGCCGCCAGCGTCAACGTCCCCAACGGCTTCACAAAATACAGTTCAAGCTTCCGTTGACGCTCGACTTTCGTCGGCGCAGCGCGATCGATCACTTCGAGAAAATCGATCCCGTTCAGGGTCGGATGATTCCGGACCGCCTCACGACGCCGCTCGTCGCAACAGGAATACCTCACGCTCCGCCTCCTTGCACGAAGGTCCCGACAACGCGGGCGCCCGTCCGCCTGATCACATACTGCACCGTGACCCGCAACGTCGACTCCACGGCCTCCACCCTCACGCTCTCCACCACAATCAACTCACCCAGCCAGCGCTGCAATGCGCTCTGCACCAGCGCCTGGGTCGTGGCGGCCAGCACCTCGCTATTGGGCGCAAACACCAGTTGCAGGAGGCCGCTGCCGAAATCCGGCCGCATCACGCGTTCTCCGGGGCTGGTGAATAACACCTGTTCGATCAAATCCCGAAGGTGATCGGATTCGTCGGCGCCGGCGGTGCGGCCTCGGGCATCGAACCGATAAGGAAAATCCACGTGCATCATCATTACATCCCCGTCACCCTGGTTTGGGTCACCGACGCGAGGAGCGGCGTCCCGGAGGGCGCGCAGATCGCTTGGCTGTCGATCAGCAGCAGCGGCACCCCGTTGCTGGTGATGCGCGTCGCGGCCGTGATGTACTGTGCCGTGACGCAGGGGCCGTTCGCGGCGGCCGGCGGCGGCAGGGTACATCCTGCGATGCTATACAGACTGGTCATCGGGACCGTCGGCTGTCCGCTCACCAGCACGCGCGGGTTCGGCGCCACCGGCGACGCCTGCCCGGCATGCGCGCACATGACCGTCGCACCGAGATGAAGCAAGAATCCTGGCATCGGCTCACCCTCCATGAATGGTTCGCAGTCTGCAAACAACTGTGCGCACACAAACGCCACGATGATTCGCTTCGGGCCAGAAGCTGCAAGTCCTTCAGCATGATGCTCAAAACGGCTGTCCAGCAAGGCCGCAGTCAGTGAAGGCCCGAGGCGTACCCTTGCGGTACGTTGAGGGCCTGAACGCAGCGAGAACGCCGCTGGCGGGCGTTTTCAGCATCATGCTAGACAATCGTCAGCGCGCCGTTGTTGATCGTGACCGTCGGCCCCACCAGCGTCACCATCGCGCCCTTGCCATTCTGAATATAGATGCCCGTGTCGTTGACGATGAGCGTGGCGCCGGTCGCGCTCTTGAGCATGATGCCGCCGGTCGGGCCGGGCACATCGCTGATCACGATGGCATTCTGGGCCGCCGTCTGAATCACCATGTTCGGGCTGACCGGAATGCCCGCCAACCCCAGGACCGGCACCTCGGCGACGCTGCCGTACCAACAGCCGCTCCAAATCGGGTAGTCCATATTGCCCTGTTCGAACTCCACCCACACGCCCGCGCCGATCTGCGGCAGCATGTACACACCCATTTGTTTACCGCTGGCCGGAAAACAGGGCATGGCCCAGGAGGTCGGAATCAATCCCGCGACATCCGGCACTTGAACTTGAAGCCGCCCCATTTGCATGGGATCGATATTGTTCAAGACCGTGCCGCGATACTTGCCATAGTATTTCTGTGCGTCACTCATACCGGCACCATCGGGGTCAGCGACACGAGGCCGTTTCGCGTGAGGCGAAAATTCTGCTTGCAGGCCCCACGCTTGATGGTCGTGGTCACACTCTCCACGTAATACAACCCGTCGAACGCCAATCCCGCGCCACGCACCCCGACCAGGCCCCGGGCCTTCAGCAGGCGGCCATAGCGCCCCACATCGAGCGACCCACTGCCCGTCACCGCCTCCATCGACTCGCTCGAAGCCTTCAACCCTTCGTTGAGGGCTGCAGGCGCGGAGAGTTTGCCTGTGGCCTTCAACATCGACAGTTTCGTGACGGGCGGTCCCAGCAGGCCCAGCGGAGGCTGTAACGGATTGATGTCAGGGATGGGAATGGGAATGGGCACCTTCGTCAGCGCATTGTGAATCATCACGATCGGTAGATCCTTCTTGGTCGAATTGAACTGAAAGTTAAGCGATTCCACATTGCGATCGAAGTCCATATCGACGTTCAGCGCCGGCTGCGGAACCCCGACCTTGACCTGCGGTCCCCAGTAGGCGGTGTTGGTGCCCGGAACCGGGCCCGGGTCGATGTAGAAGACATACCCCGCTTCTTCCGCCAGCTGGAGGATGTAATTGAGGTCGGTCCCCTGCTGCGACGGAATCCGCATGGTGGGAATAGGCACGTCCAGGCCGATCGGCGGAATGGCCAAGGGAATCACCCCGAAGACCGCGTACTTCGCCAGAATCGTCATCACCCGCAGGTTGGCGGGCATGGCGGGAAAAGGCAGGCCGTCGAATGTCTGCAGGTCCATGACCTTGGTGAGGTCTTCGCCCGTAATCGTGAGGGTGGACTCGCCCGCTTGCTCGCCGGAGCTGATTTCCTGAGTGGTGATCACCCCATCCATCAGCACGTGAGGGATCAGGTTGATAGTGGCTACAAGGATCACGCGCATCAGCGGCGTTCGTGTCGCCGCAACGAGAAACGCCTGCTGCAAAGCCGATTTGTTCTGAATCGTAAATCGTAACTGAAACCCGCCGGCTGTGCCGGTGGCGTGTGTCACTTCGACCTCGGTCAAGGCCTCCAGGACCGGCTGTGGCACCGGAAAGGGTACCACCGGCCCGGCGAGCAATGTCAGATGCATGCCTTTAAGCACCGGGGACTCCTGTCGTTCCCTCCGGCAACGCAATGTCGATGGCGCGGTCCAAGGTCTCCGTGAGTTCGTCGGGGCGCACCGCATCGTTGGCATCGCACAACCGCCAATACTGTTCCGGATCGCCCATGTAGGTCGCCGCCAGATGATCCAGCCGCTCGCCACCCGCCACCCGATGCTGTTGCACCACGGTGAACCGTTCGCTGCCCGGTACGAAGCGGCGTCGCAAGTACACGAGCATGGTGCCGTCGGCGGTCACGAGGGAAGCCGTCTTCACGTTGTAATAGCGACTGGTCGGCGGGAAGGAATTGGCCTTCAGTGCGCTGTCCAGTAAGGCCTGTAACGGATCGCTCATTGTGAACTCCAAGTAGCCATCAGGTACCAGCTGTCAGGAATCAGCTTTTTGTTTTCAGCTTCGTCATGAACGAGGAAGCCATTTTCCTGACTTCGATCACGTGTCGTTCCAAGTCTGCACAGCTGGCTTCATCAAGAATCCCAAGATCTCCTGCCAACAGTATCTGGTACTGCAATTCACTCGCCGAACCTGCAGCGATAGACAGAAACCGAGCCATTTCCAAGTTGCTTCCTCTTCCGCAACCCTCAGCGATATTCGAAGCTATCGAGACACTAGCTCGTCTCATCTGACTTACTAGCCCGTAGGCTTCATCCTTCGGGAAGGTCACACCTTATAGACGTTCAGGGTCAATTGATGTGCAGTCTTCCATACAATCAACGTTTTGAAGTCACGCAAGGAATTAGCCTCTTACCGGTTATGGCCAGAGACCCCGCATTACCTGATCGCTGACCACTGAACGCTGATACCTATTCACTGAATCCCCGTCAGGCCGAGCGCGCCCAACGTGCCGCCCTGCGCCTTCGCGCGGAGCCCTTCCTTCTGCTGCAGATAACTCATGAAGAGACTGCCGGCCTTGTGTGCGAACCCCACATCGTCGACCGAGAGCACTCGCATCCCGAGGCTCACCTTGGCACGGATGGGATTCAAATTGGGGTCGAACGCCTCTTCGGTCACGCTGAACTCGGTCAGCCTGACGGGAATCACCCGGTTCTGCCCGAACACGAACAGGGGCAGCGCCGTTTCCATCGGAAGAATTTCCAAGGTGCCCAGACTGGAGAGCATGTGGTTGGTCATGAGCTGCCCCGTGCTCGGGTAGAGCAAGGTCTCCAGCGCCGCCAGCTGCGGAGCGATGCCCGCCTCTCCGACCGCGGTACTCCCCGCTTCCATCTCGTCCGTCGCGTCGATTTCCGCCTCAAGCTTGATCGTTTCCACCGCCGGGCCTTTGAGGCGCAACGCCCCCGAACGGTCCCCTCCCTCACCGGCGCCCTGCACCTGCAGCGTGCGGCTGAGCGACTCGGGGTTATATTGCAGCGCAATGATCCGCTGCACCTGGGCCGTGGCGGGATCGATCAGGACAATGCCGCCCTTGAGAAGTTTGGGAGAACCGGGAAAGCTACTCATGACCACAACACTCCTCGATCTCGCGCATCAAGTCGTCGGCTCCACGACCCGTCATCGACCGGCTCCGTCTTGATCGGGTTGCGCCTGCGGTGCTCCCGGAGCCGGGGTCGCAGTCGAAGGCGCGGTCGGAGCTTCACCCGGAACCTCCTGGTCAGGACAGCAGGCTCTACGCACCCGTTCCTTCGCGTTCAATTTGTCGCGCAGTTCTCCGTGGTATCGAGCTCGCGCCGTATACGCATCGGTATCCCATGGGATATCGCCGTTCCTGTAGCGCTCCAGCCACTGGTTGTTCTCGCGCATGTCGGCTTGGATCGCGATCATGTCCCCGATGAGATCGAAACAATCCCGCGCAGGAGTGATCTCCACGGCACAGTCGACCGGGGGCAACGGCTGAGGCCCTTCCTGATCCTTCGATATGGCAGCCTTCCTCTGCATCGATCCCTTCCCCCCTGAGCCGGCGTCTGCTTGCACGACATGCGTCAGCTCATGAGCCAGCAGGCGACGGCCGCTGTGCGACTGCGGGTCGAATTGCCCGGTGCGGAACACGACATGTGATCCAACCGTATAGGCCAACGCATTCACGGCTTGCGCCGATTCCGAGGCCGCGGCATCCGCATGCACACGCACGTGGCCGAAGTCGTACCCGAACCGGGACTCAAAAAAACTGCGTGTCGGCTGATCCAGAGGACGCCCCGCCGACGCCAATATCTCATGCACCGACGGCGGCGCGACGAACGATGCAGACTGACCCGAAGCCACGCGTCGTTGCACGACCGCCGATGGGGCGCCCGGCGGGTGCGGCGCCGGCGACTTGGCGCTCTTACACTCCCGCTTGGTGAGGACGAGGAACCCGTCCGGGCAGTGATAGTCGTAAAAACACAAGGGCGTCGCGGCCGGCGGCGTTTCTGTGGAGATTTGTCCTGGTCCCATGCCGACCACGATATCGGTCGCACGGACGATGACTCTCACCACCAGGCCGTCGCTGAAATGCACGAAACATCCATAGTTGCCGTTGGCGATCGGCGGCTCGCAGTTGATTTTCTCCACCGTCGCTTGCGAGGGTGGTGTGATGTCGTGTTGAACATAGTTTTCGGCGGCACGCTTGCTGATGCTCTCGGGATCGGCGCGCCAGCTCGGGCAGCGGCTGCCGCCTTCGTCGGCGGCACCGTCTTTGGGCGCGATCCCCTCGGACGGCGACTGCTCGCTGACGGAGACTGGTTCCTCCGAGGCAGCGCGGCTCAGCATCGACCCCTCCCGGGATAGACGCCGTTGCACAAGACCGTCAGGCGACCGGAAGCCCATGCCACTGCCGCTTCCCTGGGTCTGCATCACCTGATCTGCCACCCGATCCGCCTCCTGTTCGAATTCGTTACCGGGTTCACTGACGCGCAATTTCGCCTGCGTCGATTGACCCACCAACCTCTTTTTCTCGCACTCGGTACAACTGCCCGTCACACCCGACGCACCACCGCAGACGCATTGGCGTTGCAGGAGGGGACTACGCCCCGACATGACCGTAGATGTTGCGGCGCTTCTTCGCTGTGGATCTGTGTGTGCAATCACCTGGCTAACACCTTTGCACGATTCCCTTGCTTGGCTCCTCGACACACATCGACCCCTCACTCCCATTTCCTCACTTCTTCTGCAGGAGAAACGGATGTGGATAGACGCTCACGTCCCGCGCGCCATTGATGACCTCCAGCGCTGGCGCGGCATGGCGTTCTGCAATGGCCGTACTCTCGTCCTGGCTGCCCATCAAGCCTTTGACCGTCGTTCCACGTGCGGATGGTTTGCTGACGCGCTCACCGGTGATTCGCAGATACTCGCTTTCCGTCAGCGCATATTCATCCGGGTTTCCCAGGATGTGTCCGAATTCGTGAGCGACCACCTTGGGCTCCAGATCCTCCAGATAGAGATGCATCTCGCGTTCAAGCCAGATGTTCAGCGCAGGATCATGCGCCGCCCTCACAAAGGATCTGCCTTTCCAGTTCATGACGAAAATGGTTATATCCGGCGCACCGAGCGCCTCGGCCATGAACGGCGAGAAGACCAGCGCAAGGCTGTGACCGTTGTCGCGGAGCACGAACTTGTCGTTCCACACCCTGTCGATTTCCCGCAGCCAGTCCTCGATCAGATCTGTGTCGAATTTCTGGTTACCGCGCATCCTGGTTCGGTCGATGTTGCAGCGGACCGGAATTCTCACTTCCGTCCCCGCAAAGAGCACAGGAAGCCTCGTCTGAACATGTTCTTCGTGCGTACGGTAAAAGCCTTCCGAGCCCGGTATCTGATATCCCGATTGATCCGAGCGAATTGCGCCCAGCAACTTGCCGACATCCCTACCAGGCAAGCCCGAATTGGTCAGCATAAAAAAGACCCCCGGCTCCCTGCGCAAAGCATCAAGTGCACCCGCCGTCGCCGCAAGCGCTTGAAGAAAGGTGATCGCGCCAGCAGTATCGATGGGCTTCTTCTGAAAGCTTCCGAGCAGCGTGGTTGCGGGCGGAGGAAGCGGCGCGCGGCCGTATTTGAGCAGCAGGCTGGCTTCACACAACTGGACACCGCTCAATTCGTCTCCCATTTCCTCGAGAATGACGGGGTCGTTGCTCAACTTGATCAGATCAGCCGCCGCCATGGCCGGATCCGTGAGCAATGTCCGGATTGCCACGATGTCGTGCTTTGCGATGGCTTTCTTGAGATCCTTTTGTATGCTGGCCGCCGCGGACCCCGTAGCCGAGATCGCTGCGCGCGCATCAGAAAGGTCGTCGCCTGAAAGCTCATCCTCCAACATCGGCACGAACCATGGATCATCAAGCAATTCCTCCCTGGGCGTCGCGCGCTGCCCCCCGATCATTCCGGGAGCGGTGTTGACTGCCTTCAGGGTATCGACCAGCTTTTCCTCCTTCGTGCCGGCCCCCTTCACCGACTCCCAAATCGGGAAAATGAAGGATTCCGCGGGCGCCTTGGGACCGGTCAGTTTCGGAAAGTTGTCCGCTCCGCCATAACGCGCAATCATACGCAAATACCACGTCTCCTCGTGGTTCCACTCGTCGGCGAGCTTCGCCCACAGCGACGTGTCGCCAAGCAGAATCCGTCGGTCGGTCTCCTCCGTCGCGGCGGTCAGGTTCCTGACCATCTTGTCGAAACCCTCCCCGGTCTCGACATTGAGATCGTACCGCTCGCTTCTTTCCAGGTGGGTACTGGTTCGCGAGCTGGTCACTCCGGCCCCTTGTGTCTCAACCCCGCCGTAGAGCAATTGCAGGCCGAGTTGCAACTCTTTCCCCGACATTTCGTCTTCGATCACCTCGACCACTCCCGGCATGTCCTGCATCTCCTTACGTTCAACGGGCGTGCCCCCGCGCAGGATCGAGTAAATCCGCGCTTCGTGCGTGCCAAGCATATCGGTCGCTTGTATGAAGCTCTTGAAATGAGCAGGGAAGAACTCTTCTCTCTGGTAGGTAAGCAAGAGGTACGTCTTGAGTAGTTCCATCTCGTCGACCTCTCGGCGGATGTTGCGCTCGAGGACCTTGTCTGAACGCAACTGGTCGCGCTCGGGCTTCGGTTCGTTGCGGATCTGAGGCCAGGTGTTGTCGATCCCGACAAAGAAGTCGTCGAGTTCATCCTCGATCGCGGCCTTTAGCGACGCCGCGTCGCGCAACGGCACGTCCGACGGCCCCACGTGATGCCGAATGCGAAAACGAGGCGACGCATGCCTACTGCGATCGGCGACGGCCGATGCTTCGGCTTCGGCTGCAGAGATCCTCCCGCTCGCCGCCCCCGGATACTGCTGGAGAACGTGGGCAATTTCATGGGCGAGGAGCGCGCGGCCGCTCTGCTCGTGCGGTCGAAATCGCCTGCTCCCAAAATAGATATCACGTCCGATCGTCAACGCGTTCGCCCGATGCCACCGCGCGAGACCCGCAGCGCTCGCGGAATCGTGCAGACGGACATCGGCAAGCGAAGTCTGAAATTGTTCTTCAAAGGATGAACGGATCTGAGGCGGAAGGGGCCGACCGCAATCGCCGATCGGATGGGCGCTCCTGTAGTCGAAAGCCCTTTCCTCCTGATCGGAGTGAGTTGATGGGCTACCGAAGTCGCGGCCGCGCAGAAAACCTCCCGGCAAAGCGGAGCGACGGTTCGGCGAATTCGCTGAAGCACCCAAGTGCACTCGCACCCGCGAAAAATCGTGTCCAAGGCGCTGCGCCATGTCATGCCGTAACGCCGGCTCCGGCTGCCTGCTGGAACGAGCAACAGCATGATCGATACCGGCCGGCTCAACCAGCCCATTGGATGGTCCCGGGAAGCGCTGCATGTGCGGCGGTGTGCCGCTCACACCGTGATGCGCACGCGTTGATTGTATTTGCTCGGCGACACGGTCGGCCTCGCGCTCGTATTCGTCGCCCGGTTCGTTGATGGCAAGCTTCCGTTGCAGCGGTTTGCCGAGGAGTTTCTTGCTCTTGCATTCTTCGCACTCGCCGGTCAGTCCAGTCGAGCCGCCGCAGGCGCATTTGCGCTGAAGCACAAAACCCGAGCTTGTACTGCTCGATGCCTTTGCCGTCGTCCGGATTGCTTCGGCCACGCTCATCGATTCAATCCTTTCCCGATCCCATTCGCCGTCGCGATGCCGACGTGTCGTGGCTTCGAATCTGTGCTCATCTCGATCTGTCCCGCCCGTAAACGTGGGATATGACCCATCGTACTGAGTCGCTCGGCCATGCCCGGTTCCGACAACATCTCCTGGAGTTGTTCCTGCAGTCCCTGCGCAATCGCGTGCCGGTCTTCGTGCCGGAATCCCTTTAGGACCAGACTGTCGATCTTCACCATCACGCGTCTCATACCCACCCCCTGGTCTCTGCATCCGACAGGGGCCGGTCCCGCTTTGCCGCCTCGCTCTGTGCCGCCTGCAGGAGATGTCCCATGCGCAGGGGCTCCCTGGCCTGCGCCGCGAGGAAGGCGGCGTTGAGGGCGATGTTTCGGATGCTCCCGCCTGCCATATGCAGCCGTGCCAGCTTGGCGTAATCCAGCCCTTCGACCGGTGCCGATGTTGGAAACATGGTGCGCCAAATGGCTTCCCGCTGCGCGGCATCGGGAAAGGGAAAGTGGACCACAAAGCGCAACCGCCGGTGAAAGGCCTGGTCGAGCGACGCTTTCATATTGGTGGTCAAGATCGCCAGGCCCCGATAGGCCTCCATACGCTGGAGCAAATAACTCACTTCGATGTTGGCGTAGCGATCGTGGCTGTCCTTGACCTCGCTTCGTTTGCCGAACAGCGCGTCGGCCTCGTCGAACAGGAGAATGGCTCCACTTTCATCCGCCGCATCGAACAGGCGGCGTAGATTCCGTTCCGTCTCGCCGATATATTTGCTGACGACGGACGAGAGGTCGATGCGGTAGAGATCGAGATTCAGCTCGTTGGCCAGCACGTCGGCCG
>ERZ1292625.111-Hain-H41-01um-R1-111-length-132535-cov-16_pt1 | contig 132535 bp, 136 predicted proteins | sample MGYA00564400_ERZ1292625 | MGnify/ENA primary metagenome ERZ1292625 (study PRJEB36523, sample SAMEA6512639) | groundwater metagenome | collected 2019-01-08 | study: AquaDiva: Metagenomics assemblies of 32 groundwater samples | reverse complement strand
GAGCGTAGGCGGGTATCGTATAGCGGCTATTATGCCACCTTGCCAAGGTGGAGATGGGGGTTCGACTCCCCCTACCCGCTCCAAAGAAAACATCCCCTTTACGGGGATGTTTTCGTTTGGCGAATGGCATCGTTCAGCGTTTGGGTTTCGCGTTGGAGGTCGCGCGTCAGGTCCTGGAGCTCCCACACTGCAACGATGATGTCCTGCAGGATGGCGTGCACGTGCGCCTCGCTCGGTCTTGGAATAGGTTTCATATTAGTCGGAAGCATGTGTTTTAGCGATAAGTCGATCGACGCGGGTCTTTTCGCGAAAACGCTTGAGACGCTTATACCCCTCTGACGCCGCGACCGTGAATCCGGCGGCGCCAAACGGCATCCAGAGAGGCAGGCCTTTTGGCGCGTCTTTGGGCGCGGCAAGCGTCGCGTGCGAAAGAATCTCGACATCTCCCGTCGTTCGAATAACGATCGCCGGTTCTTCGCCGCGCGGATCGAGCAGGCCTCGTACGCGTACGACATCGCCTTCGTTTAACCGCGACGCGCGGTATCCGCTTGCGGTTTTGATCGTGAGATTCACGAGCGCGTCGCCTAGATCAAGCAAGGCGCTTGTCGTTTTTGTTTCACGAACGGTTCCTTGGACTTCCACCAGGCTCCAACCGTCTTCTAATTGGGGTTCAAGAAAGTTTACGGGACGCGTCAGCGGATCGGCGATCGGTATGCTGACGTTTTCCCATCGGTCTTTTGCGCCTACGCCGAGTGAGAGTCCGTCATCGTTGAGCGTCAGGGTCCCGACGACGCGCACCACGGTTCCCATGGGTGGCGTCGGTTGTTTGCTTGTCCCGCGTACATACAGTCCCAAGCCGTCGGGGGACAGAAGGACATAGTGATGTTTGTTGACGATGCCCGCCTTGGTGGCGACCGTGCCGCTAATCGCGATACGGATATTCGGTTCGATTTTTGTCAGCATATCGTGGGTGACTTGGTAAACGACGTTTTTCTTTACCGTCGTACTTGTTGTCTTTTTGGTGGCAGAAGATTCAATGGTGGCGAGTTCGATCAATGGCGGCATCTCTTCCATAGACGGTTCAAATATCGATAATGAGTCGGTGACGATCTCATCCGTTTCTTGATTTTCATTCGACGCCGTTTCGAGCGCGATAAGCTCAATCGGTGACGGTGGCGGAGCATAGACGGTCTCTTCCTTTGATTCCTGCACTTCCGCTTCGGTGATGTCTTCAAGAATCCATGCGGTTTCCTGCGCGTTCTTGATCCAGGATTGTCCCGACGTCGTCTTTGGATACGTCATGCGTTCGACGACGCTTCCGTCCGGACGACGCAATTCCACCGTGTCGCCGCCGTTGTTGAGTTTTGCGCTTGTGAGTTGGAGGCGCATCACGCGATCGACCTGCGAGATGAGCGTCATATCCGACGGCGGAAAGCGCATGACGCGACCCGTGGCATCGTAGAGCGCGTATTCATCGAGATCCGTCAGACTCGTTCCATCCGGCAGCTTGATTTCGACCCATTCTTTTTTGCCGCTCGAAGGGGCCGGATACACGCGATGCAGCCGGAAGGCCGGATACGCGATCACGCGCGTCGTGACGGTGACCGCGAGCGTTGTCGAGGCGGGAGGCGTCGTCGAGAGATTCACGGTTTCGGGCACGGTCGAAGTCGTTTCGGTTAAAACGATCGTTTCGATGGTCGTGGTCGTGACTTCTTCGGTGACCGGAGTCGATGCGCTCGACGTCGCCGTTTCGACTTCAGCGACGGTCGAGCTCGCGGTCGGTTCGACGAGCGGCTCGGTCGACGTCGTCATGGTTCCGGCGTCGGTCGTGGTCGCATCCGCCGCGGCGAGATACGCCTCGCTCCACGCGCAACCGTCGCAAATGCCCGGCGTACCGAAATCCGCGATGCCTTCGTCCATGCGTTCGCGCGTATCGGATGTTTTCCAATCGCCGTTTGGCGTTCGGAGCATCGACGCTTTCGTCGAAGACGAGAATCCGGCCGGAGGAGCGGTGCCATCGCCCGCCGCATCGACGAACAGACCATCCGGATCAAATAGTTCGATCTTCAGTTTATCGTTCGGAAGCGAGACGGCGCTCGTGACCAATTGCGGGTCGATCGCCATCGCGCTTTTCTCGCCGTCGTAATTTGCGACCAAGAACGCCGAAAGCGGAGGAATAATATGTGTGGCGTCGAAACGGATGCCGTCCGAACCTCCGGCGCCGACCAGTCGATATCCGGTGAGATCGATCGGTTCGTCACCGAGATTCCAAAGCTCAAGCCATTCGTCGGCCGTGGATTTTGATGAACCGGCCCAAGCCACCTCGCCGATCAAAAGCGGTCCGGTGGGGCGTTCGGCCTTTGCGACGGACGAAAGAAGAAATAGGCAACAAATGAGCAGGAATGGGACAGCCAAAAGCCGGCCCGCAACACGCGCGAGCGTATGCATGTATCGTGACGCGCGGTCCGCAGGACGATCTATCAGCACAGATCCGTCTACGCGTTCCCGACGCTTACAACACCACGTTCCAAAAAACGCCTGCCTTGTCAAGGAGGGTATTCACGATCCGGCATGTTCGATGTGGATAACGTTGAAACATCCAACAGAATCGGGTGTTTGACTTTTGTTCTATAGGTGTTCTACTATTGTTCTATAAGCCATCCGTCATTCTGAATATGCCCCCTCCCCTTACGCCAAAACAAAAAGAGGTTCTCGATTTTATCGTACACTTCATCAACGAACGCGGGTTTCCGCCCTCGTATCGCGAGATCGCGGGCGGTCTCAAGCTCGCCTCACCGTCCACCGTGCATGCGCATGTGCAAGCGCTTCGCGGACGCGGATTCTTACGCGAAGGGGATGGGGGAGGCGGCCGCGAGCTTGAGCCTACCGACAAAGCCGTGCGATGGGGGCGGAGCGTCATCCTTCCGCTCAAGGGGCTCATCACCGCCGGCTTGCCGATCGAGGCCGTGGAAGAGCGCGAGACATTCGCGGTGCCCGTCGACCTCGTGCCGAACTCGGCCAATTCGTACGTGCTGCGCGTGAAAGGCGACTCGATGATCGACGAAGGCATTCATGACGGTGACTATGTGATCATCGAGCATAACCCTTCTCCGAATAACGGCGATGTCGTCGTCGCGCTTCTCGACAACGCCTACGCCACGCTCAAAAAGTTTTTTCGTGAAAAGGATCGCATTCGACTACAACCGGCCAACAAGACCATGAAGCCGATTTACTGTTACGACCCGCTCATACAGGGAGTTGTGAAGGCCGTGATTCGCGCGTACCGCTAACCCTTATGTCCTACGAATCCGTGTGCGAGCCCGTCGAGGTGCTCGTCGCTTTTAAGAACGCCCGTCCCGAACCCATGATGTTCAAATGGGGGAAGCGGTATTATCAAATTCGAAAAGTGAATCTGGTTCACGCGGAGCGTGTCGGCCGAGAAAAGGTCTATTATTTTTCCGTGAGCGACGACGCGAACGCCTATCGCCTCGCGTTTCATACCGACTCGCTCAGTTGGCGGTTGGAGGAGATGGGCGTGTTATAAGATGTCAGAGGTTAGATGTGAGATGCTAGAAGTTGGTGCACTGACAAGCAATCATTCGGTTTCCCCGGTGGCCGTGAGCGGTTCGAAATTCGTCGAGTCGACGTTTGCGACAGCCAATACCTCGTCCACACTGGTGAGTCCGTCCAGCGCTTTCAGCAGTCCGTCCTGCGCCATGGTGGTCATCCCGCCTTTGAGGGCGACTTCCTGAATTTTGTATTCCGACACGTCCGTATCGGAGAGGATCAGATCTTCGATTTCCGTCGTCATGGTGAAGATTTCGTAAATACCGACGCGGCCTTTATATCCGTCATCCGTTGGCGTGATTTTTTTCGGATCAGGCTCGAAAAAGGTGAGCTTGTTCAGGTCGATTTTCTCGCCGGCCGCCGCGGAAATTCCGCCAAGGATTTCTTTGACCTGTTTGAGTTTTGCCGCGGATAATTTTGCCGGAACGGCCATCTCTTTTTTCAAACGCCGTACAAGGCGCTGACCGATCACCGCATTCAGCGCCGGTGCAAGCAAAAACGGTTTCACGCCCATGGACATGAAGCGCGGAATGGCGCCTGCCGCGCTATTCGTATGGATGGTCGAGACGACCAAGTGGCCGGTGAGGGCGGCCTGAATCGCGATTTCCGCCGTTTCCACGTCACGAATTTCTCCGACCATCACGATGTCCGGATCCTGGCGCAGAATCGAGCGCAGTCCTTTGGCGAAGTCGTAATTTTTGGAGTGATCCACTTGGCTTTGGTTGATCCCCTGCAGCTTGTATTCGATCGGATCTTCGAGCGTGATGATTTTTTCCGTCGATGTGTTCAATCTTTTGAGAATGGCGTAGAGCGTCGTCGTCTTGCCGGAACCGGTCGGTCCGGTGGTGATGATCATGCCGTTCGGTTTCTCGATTTCTTCCTGCAGCCGTTCCAGCGCCCTGCCGCGAATGCCGAGACTGTCGAACTCAAGTGCGATCGCCTTGGGACGCAAGATACGCATAACTACCGATTCGCCGAATGCGGTCGGAAGAAAGCTTACGCGGATATCGATTTTTTCGTTGGTCAAATAAATCGTAATGCGGCCGTCTTGCGGGACGTCCTCGATGTTGATTTTGACTCCCGCAAGCAGTTTTAAGCGGCCGATCATCTGCTTCCATGCCGTTTTGGGTAACGTGGCCGCGTCGCGCAAGCGTCCGTCGATGCGAAAGCGGACTTTTACGTCTTCCTCCTCGGCTTCCACGTGTACGTCGGACGTTCCTATTTTCAATGCGGCGCCAAAGACGAGCGTGATGATGTCCGTCGTGCTGACTTCCGTGATTTTTTTCTGAAGATCCTCGAAGTTGGAGATTTCCTTTTCGTATTTTGCAAGATCATCCGCTTCGATCCGGTAGCCGTAGATGATTTCTTTCGGCGTCGGAAGTTTTTCGTACAGCTTAAGCGCGTAGGCAAGGCTGTCTTCGGAGATAAGATAGACCGACACGTTCGCATGGCGTTCTTTGGCGATGCGCTCGGCCATCCGTTGTACTTCTTTGCCGGGCGTCGTCGTGCCTATACGGATTTCATCGCCTACCATGAAAAAAACGACCGCGTGCAGCGTCTCGGCTACGTCGCGCGTGAGCAGCGAGAGCGCTTCCGGCGCGATGGGAAAGCCGCGAAGCTGAATGTAGGGAAGTCCTTGGGACGCCGCTTTTTCCGCCGCTTCCCGTTCCTTTTCCTGCAATCGGACGCCGCCCATCGTCTCTTGCAATTTCGCTTGTGCGGCCGGCAAAGCGGCCTCCGCCTGTTTCGGTTTTTTTGCCGTCGCCTGTTTGGTCGGGTCTACGGCCGGCTGCTCCTTGGCGGCTTTGGTCGCCCTGGCTTTTTTGAGCAGGTCCTCGATCGAGGTCGTCTTATTATTGGCCATAGGACGCCTTGGGTTTTACGCGCGGATCCCCAGCCAGTTCCGCAACATGCGATGCATTTTGGCCACGGCTCCGCCCTCGCCCAGTCGGACAAAGAGCAGGTTCCAGGCTCGGTATTGGAAAGACAGGTTAAACGCGCCCGCAGAGAGCATGACGACAAAAAAGAGCAGGGTGATGATGAAGTTCGTGAATATGAACAGCGTCTCCATATTTAGGAGCGCGGCGCCCAGTTGCAGCAGGAAGACGGGGAACGCCATGGCAAAGAAGAGTCCAAGCCCGAGCCCGAGCGTGAGCATACCCACGCCAAAGAGGATGAGCGCGATCTCGATGATCGTGAGCCAGGATTCGCGAAGCAGGATCGCGGCCCGTTCAAGCGCCGGCGTGACGTGGGCGTCCTGCAAGATGATAGCGTTGAGTGAAAAGAAATGAATGGCGGTCAACGACAGCACGGCGAGGATATAGAGGACGGACATGCCGATCGACGCGAGGGCGAGCGGCGCCGAGGGCTCCTCCGCGAAGACGGCAAGCGGGACGAGCATAAGGAAGCGCGCGAGCCAGGTGAGGCCGAGCGTCACGAGATTGAGCGCTAATACGCGTCCGAGATTCTTCGCGCCGACGTGGAGGCTTTCGCGAAAACCGGGAAGCTTGCCGTGTATCGAGCCGCCGATGCCGTACACGAGCGCCCCTTGGCAAATGAAAGAGAGGATAATGATCGCGAAGACGACGGTGATTCCGACGACCAAGTTTTGCGCTTGGAGAATCGCCTCGATCCAATCCGGCGCGCCGACGATGCGTCCCCAGACGGCGTTCAGGGAGTCGGCCCACGATGCGTCGAATAACGTGACCGATTCTAGGCGGATACGGCGCAATGAAAGCAGCACCGCATCCACGATGCCGCCGGTTTGGATGAGACCTGCCAAAAGCGCGATCGGCCACAACCAACGATGCCGCCACGCGCCTTTGATCGCGGCCGGGACGATTTCACGGTACAAGGGACGATGCTGCTTTTTATTTTTGCGGATCATAACGAAAAAAGTATATCACGAGCGCAAAAAATCCGCCCCGCGAGCGCGCGCGGCGGATTTTTTTACGCTTCCTTCGATTTTTTCTCCTCCGATTCGCTCATCTCCGGCTTCTTGAGCACGTTTTTCGCATTCGCCGGCGGCATCCCTACGATTTCCGCGAATTGCTCGCGTTCGATCGTTTCGTGCGTCGTGAGATATTCGGCGATGCGGTCCATGGCCGGACGGTTCTCCGAGACGAGTTTGATCGCGGTCCGGAGGCCGTTCGCGATCAATTGGTCGATTTCCTTGTCGATGATTTCGGCCGTCGCCTCGGAGTAGTCGCGTTCCTCGTGAATCTCGCGTCCGAGGAAAATCATCTCTTCGCGTTGGCCATAGGATCGCGGACCAAGCACGTCGGACATCCCCCATCGCATGACCATGTTTCGGGCGAGTTTGGTCGCTTGTTGCATGTCGTTGGATGCGCCGGTTGTAATGTCGCCAAAGATCACTTTTTCGGCGGCGTATCCGCCCATCGTCATGGTGATGTCCTCGATAAACTCCTCGCGCGTTTTCATCGTACGATCCTCGATCGGGAGCTTGATCGTATAACCGGCCGCTTGTCCTCGGCTGATAATCGAAACTTTCTGTATCGGGTCGGTGTGGGGGAGCAGGTGCGCGACGAGCGCGTGCCCGGCTTCGTGATACGCCGTTTTTTTACGCTCGTCCTCCTTCATCAAATGACTCTTTCGCTCGGGGCCGAGCATGACTTTCTCGATCGATTCGAGGAGTTCGTCCATGCCGACTTCGCTGCGATCGCGACGCGCGGCCAAGATGGCGGCTTCGTTCATGAGGTTCATGAGGTCGGCGCCGGAAAAACCGGGCGTGCGCTCCGCGAGCTTTCGGAGCTTCACATCCTTGGCCAGCGGCTTGTTTTTGGCATGGATGGTCAGGATTTCCTCGCGGTCGCGGATGTCCGGCGGATCGAGGATGACGCGTCGGTCAAAGCGACCCGGGCGCAGCAGCGCCGGGTCGAGGACGTCCGGGCGGTTCGTCGCCGCGACGACGATGACGCCGAGATTCGGTTCAAAGCCGTCCATCTCGACGAGGATCTGGTTCAGCGTTTGTTCGCGCTCGTCATGCGAGCCGCCGAGACCGGAGCCGCGCTGGCGTCCGACGGCGTCGATCTCGTCGATGAACACGATGCACGGCGCGGTCTTTTTCGCTTTCGCGAACAGATCGCGTACGCGCGAGGCGCCGACGCCGACGAACATCTCCACAAACTCGGAACCGCTGATGTGCAAAAACGGCACGTCGGCCTCACCGGCGACGGCGCGTGCGAGCAACGTCTTTCCGGTACCGGGCGCGCCCATGAGCAACACGCCTTTCGGAATCTTTGCGCCGAGTTTCGAGAATTTATCCGGATGCTTCAGGAATTCTACGACTTCCATCAATTCCTGCTTCGCCTCCCGCACGCCGGCCACGTCGGCAAACGTAATCTTTTCCTGTCCTTTTGGCGTTTCACGAGCGGTGCTTTGTCCAAAGCTCATGGCCCGATTGTTTTGTCCCTGCACTTGGCGGAAGAAAAACATCATGAGCGCAAAGATAAGGATGAGCGGAAGAAGCGTTTGGAGCGCGATGCCGCCCCAGAACGCGATGCCGGACGGTTCCGTGATCGTGGTCTTGATGCCGCGCGCCTGTTCTTCACTCACTCCGTAGTTGCTCAACAGTTCCGAAACCGAAATGTTTGCTTCCTTATCGACAAACACATGCGACTCGTCGGCAAGCGTCACTTCCAAACGATTGCCGCGCACGACGATTTCCCGCACTTGGCCTTCGCGCACGGCGTTGGCGAAACCGGCCAGATCGAGTTGGTTTTTTGGTTCGAGATTGACCATCGAGAGACCCGCGGCCGCAAGGACCACGGCACCGATCATCAGCAGGATGTTGCGAAATGTCGTATTCATAGCTTTACTTAGGCCTTCACAACCTCTTTCTCCTTCTCCTTGCGGAGCGAGAGGCCGAGGCGATGGTTTTCCGGATCGATGGAGATGATACGGAACTCAAATTCATCACCGACGCGCGCCACTTCGTTCACGTCCTTGACCGGCTTTGCGGCAAGTTCGCTGATGTGAGCCAAGCCGTGGATGTCCGGATCAAGCTCGACGAACAAACCGAACGGGTTGATCTTGAGGACGCGACCTTTCACCCATTGATTGAGCTCGTACTTCTTTGCGACGCTCTTCCACGGGTCATCGACGAGTTTCTTCATCGACAGGAAGATCTTAGAGCCTTCAATGTTGATGATTTCCGCGCGGACGCTGTCTCCGACCTTGAGCACGTCGCTCGGATGGTCGATGCGCTGCCACGCGATTTCGGAGATGTGGACGAGGCCTTCCAGGTTCGCGTCAAAGCGGACGAAGGCGCCGAAGTCGGTGACGGCCGTGACGTCGCCTTGCACCTGATCGCCGACCTTGTACTTGGCGAGCACGGACTCCTGTTTGGTTTCCCAGACGGCCTTTTCCGACACGACGACCTTTTCCTCTTCTTCGTTCACGTCGAGCAATTTCACGTCGAGCGTTTGGCCGACGAGCTGCTTCAGCTTCTCCTGAATCTTGCTCTTTTCGCCGCCCGCAACGCGCGGGTAGTTGGCGGGGGAGAGTTGCGACACGGGGATGAACGCCGGCACGTTTTCCACGCGCGTGACGAGACCGCCCTTGTTCGCGTCCAGAATCTTGACCTGGATCACGCCGTTCTCTTTGACGAGCTCGCGGATCTTTTCCCACGAGCGTCGGCGACCGGCGCCCTTGAGCGAGAGTTCGAGTTCGCCGAACTCGTTGTCGAGCTCGATCACGGATGCCTCGACCTCGTCGCCGATGCGCAGGTCCAGATGCTTGTCCATTTCCGGACCGCGAATCAAGCCGACGGCCAGCCCGCCGATGTCCACGCGGATTTCGTTGCGCCCGACGGAGATGACTTTGCCGATTACGACTTCACCGACATTCGGAAAGCTCGGAGAGGCGCCGGCCTCGAGCAGCTTGCCGATTTCGGATTCCGGATCGACTTGGGGTTTTGTTGCCATAACGTATTTATAGATACGAAAACGACGGATCAGGACTGACTCCCGGAGATCCGCCGTTCGTTGGGGGATAATGACCTCGATCAGTCTGCCGATCGAGGCCGGCCGCCGCGGATCAAATGTCCCGGTCCGGCCGATGAATTAGGGGTCAGTCGCAGCGTAGAGTAACGGAAACCTCCTTTTTCGACAAGGGGAGATGCCGTCGCCCGCTTTTTGTCCATTTGCTACTCTTCGCTTATGGCTCGATTTCGCTTGATGTGGGGACTATTCGCTTTGGCCGCCACCTTTGTGGCATTTCTTGTTCTTTTAATCCTGCAGAATCGTCCGGGTGCGCAACCATCGGTTTCCGATATACCTACCGAGGGCATTGTCGCGGCCGAAGTCGCATCCCGATACGTGGTACCGAACGAGGCGCCCGTCGTGACGCAATTGGCGGATGTTGAGGCGCTTCGTCGTGTCCATCCCGATTTTTATTCCGATCTTCGCGACGGCGACTGGCTTGTCCGCTATCCCGGACTGCTCATCGTCTATCGTCGCGAAGAAGGGAGGATCGTGAAGATTGAAACGATCGATGAGTGACGGTGCGCACATTCGTTTTGACGAGAATAAAATCACCCCGCCGACGGCGGGGTGATCTCCTCCGAGAAGGTGCGTACGAACGTCGCGCTTAACGGCGCTTCTTGGTTGCCTTTCGGCGCTTGGACGCTTTGCGCTTTGGCGCGGCCTTTCGCTTTGCCGGTTTGCGCTTCGCTGCTTTCTTTCGTTTGGTTGCCATACGTTTCCCTCCTTTCGTTGTTAATCGTCTCACGTAAGTCGCGAGATCGATGCTCGTGAAAGTTTGTTCACGCGTGCCACAAAATTATACCATAGATTTTTTAAAATGTGCGTCAAGCGTCACCTGTGGATGAAATTGTTTTTATTTATTTATTTTTCAACTTGAACGCACGCATGTTGATGCCGCTGATCGTCAACGAAAATGTCTGAAACGAAAATGATTTTGATTTGATTCCTTTTTTCGCCGCGGTCGTTAGTAATACTTCGCCGGCATCGGCCGTGTCTTCTCCGAGCTTGGATGCAAGATTCATTTCGTTTCCGAATAGGTCGTCGCAGAACAGGAGAATCGGTCCGTGTCCGATACCGATGGCGACATGTACGTCGCTTTCGTCATCCGTCATGAGGTTTGCGACTTCCAGATCGTGCCGGATGTCGACGGCCGCGGCGACCGCGAGATCCGGATTCGGAAAAACGGCAAAACAGTTGTCCGCTTCGTATTTTACGACGAAACCCTTGTGGCTTTCCACAATCGGCCGCGTGATCCGTTGCATTTTATGGATCATGGCCAAGTAATGGATCAAACCATACCGCTGGACCGTGCGCGAAAAACCCGACATATCCAGCACAAAGATCGTTCGTACTTTCTCAAATTCTCTTTTGATGCGCTTGTCGATTTGCGCCGAGCGCTCGGGGTGCTCGGTTCGTTCTGCCAATACCTTGTGGAAATCGTGACAGGAGGGGAGGGAAGAGGATTTTTTCATACTCCTGATTGTGCCAAACCTCTTGACATTGGGCAATGGAATTGGCATACTATGCGCTGGATAGTACGTGCGAGGGTCCGTCCGTTGGTCGGGGAAGGGGCTGCGCAGACGATATCCGTTTACAATTGAGTGTCCCGCAAGGGATCAAATCGCATGCCCACGAAACTGTTTGTTGGAGGCATCCCGTACCGCACGTCGGACGAGGAGCTCAAACAACACTTCTCCGAGGCCGGTGAAGTTCTCTCCGTCTATGTTCCCATGGACCGTGAGACCGGTCGCCCGCGAGGCTTCGCATTCGTCGAAATGACCGACGATGCCGCGGCTGATAAGGCAATCTCCATGTTCGACGGTTCGGACATGGGCGGTCGCCGTATCGCCGTGAACAAGGCCCGCCCGATGGAGCCCCGCGCTCCGCAGGCGTAAGAGAAAACAAACACCTCGCGTTCGAGCGGGGTGTTTTGTTTTACAGACCCAGTTGTTTTTTGATTTCCGTTTCCGCCGCTTCCGGATTTGCGCGGCCTTCGGTTGATTTCATCACGACGCCGACGAACCATTTTACGAGTGCGACTTTTCCCGCTTTGATCTGTTCGACTTGATCCGGATTCTGTCGCAACACCGTCTCGACGATGTTTGCGAGTTCGTTCGCGTCACTCATCTGTCCAAGATTGTGTTGCTCGAGCAATTGTGACGGGTCCGTTCCCGTTTCGAGCATGAGCGCGAGGAGTTTTTGTCCGTTGGACGAGTTTACGGTTCCCTTGTCGAGCAGATGCAGGAATTCCGCAAAGTTTTCCGGCGTGATCTTTACATCCTCGATCGTCTTTCCTCCCGCGACAAGGAGTCCCGCGAGTTTGCTCGTAAGCCAACCGCCGGCGAGTTTGCCGAGTTTCTGTTTTTGCTCGATGAGAATCGTGCCGCCGCTTTTGTTCGCGTCGTCCGACGCTTCAATCCAGCTTGCGAGTTCGCCCATCACCGCTTCCGCGTAATCGGTCCAGCCGTTTGCGACAAAAAAGCGCGCGTCTTCGAGTGAAAAGCCATAATCCTCGACGAGGGCGAGACGGCGTTCGGCGGGAAGCGGCGGAAGTTTTGCCTGCTCTTCTTCACGAATCTTGATCAGATCAAGCGGCGGTAGGTCCGGTTCGGGGAAGTAGCGATAGTCGGCGCCGCTTTCCTTAGTGCGTTGCTCAAACGTTTGACCCTTGTGTTCGTCCCAGCCGCGCGTGGCGTGACTTGGGATTTTTCCGGCCGTCATCAACGCGCGATGTCGTTCGATTTCAAAAGCAAGCGCTCGTTCCACCGCTTTGAACGAATTCAGGTTTTTTACTTCGGTTTTTGGATTGTAATCGGGCTTGAGTGGCTTGTTGTTCTCGTCGATTTCGAGCAACGACACGTTCGCGTCGCAGCGCATGTAGCCTTTTTCCATGTCCGCATCCGATGCGCCGACCGAGCGCAGAATCGCCTGCACTTCTTGCAGGAGCGCTTTCGCTTCTGCGGGGGAGCGTACATCGGGTTCCGTCACGATTTCGAGGAGCGGAGCGCCAGCGCGGTTGTAGTCCACGAGCGTCGAATCTGTGGCGGCATCATGCACGTTTTTCGCCGCGTCCTCCTCGAGGTGCGCGCGCGTGATGCCGATGCGGATCGTATCGCGTGGCGCTTCCTGTCCCGGAACATCGATGACGATCGCGCCGTTTTGCGCGATCGGATGCTCGAATTGCGAAATTTGATAGCCCTTAGGGAGATCGGGATAGAAATAGTTTTTGCGATCGAAATGCGCCTCGTCGGGAATGCGACATCCGAGCGCGAGTCCCGCGCGTACGCCGAGACGGACCGCCTCCGCGTTGATCGAGGGGAGCGCGCCGGGTTGTCCGGTCGACACGGGGCAGATCGCGGTGTTGGGCGCCGCGGCATCATCCACGACGGGACAATCCGAAAACATCTTCGTTTTTGTTTTCAGCCGCACGTGAATTTCAAGGCCGATGATCGGAATCAGTTTCATATAGCCGGGTAGCTTTGTAGCACGGTAGCCTGGTAGCACCTACAAGGCTACCGTGCTATCCGGCCACAAGGCTATCTCGTTCGTTTGAGTCCGTGAAAAATCTTTACATGATACACCACGGTGAGCGGAACGAATATCGTCTGCACGATGCCGTTCATGACGGTGACGATGCCATCGACGACGGGATTGCTTTGCGTCGAATTGTTGACGTAGTCCGCAAGTCTGAACACCTGATCCATGCCGACGAACATGCCGATCACGATCAGCAACAGCAAGGTGGTCAAGGAGGCGAGCAGCGCGACGATCAAGCCGGTCGCAAGCGTTCGGCCGAACGTCGCCCACCAGCGGCCCCTCACGAGATTTGCAGAGGCTCGAAGCGCCTCCAGTCCGCGCGCACCGTCCTCAACGAGAACCGGGAGCGAGTATCCGAGCAAAACGGAGAGCCAAATGCCGGGGAGAAAAAACACGACCAAACCGCCGAAAACCGCCAGTGATTGCAGGATCATCACCCAGAGAAACGGAAAGAAGTGCGTCCGGCCGATTTCTACGCTCGGCTTGGCTTCACTCATCGTCCCGCGATCGCGCCGAAGGGCGAGCTCGAATAACGTCAGGATCGTGTGCAGGTTGATGGCGGCCGCTACGGCCATGGCGAGCAAGCTGAAAGCGACACGTCCCGCGACCGGCATGGATTGTCCGATGAACGCGGCGGCAAAGACGATCGCGGCGGCGAGGATGAATCGGACGGAGAGTTCGAGGTGCGCTTTCCAATCGCGTTTGAACTGTTCCCATCCGGAAGAAATGAGAACGCCTACGGGCATGAGGGGCTGCGACATACGAACCTATGATAACACGAGGCGGGAAACATGAAACAGGAAGCAAAAAAAGAGACCCGATTCAGGTCTCGATAAGCGAGCGAAGGCGCGTCACACATTCCTCCGCGACTTCCTCCTTCGACTTCTCCGCATCGATGAAGACGATCTTGGTTCCGAGTCGCTCGAACGGCTCGAGCACGTCCTTTGCGCGGTAGCGCAGGGACACGCGCGCTTGGAAGCGCGGGTCGGCGAATTTGTCGCCGTCCATCTTTTCGACGCGTCCGGCCAGCCGTTTGGCGGCCATTTTCGGCGTGATCATGAGCAGGAGCGCGAGATCCGGACGGCGCGAGAGCTCGAGCCGGTTGCCCGGAATCTCGAGGAGTTGCTCGACCGAGAGCTTCGAGCCTTCGTCCTCGGCTTGGATCGTCTGGTAGGTGAGCGAGCTCATGAGTCCGCGCACCTGCACGACGATGCGTCCCGGCTTTGCGCGTAGGAACGGCAGGATCGTCCGCGTGTACAGCACCTGACGGTCAAGCGCGAAGGCCTGCGCCGTGGATCGGGCGTCATACGCCTTGCTCTTCATGATCTCCTCGCGGATGACGCGGCCGATGCCGACGTGTGTCGGCTGCGAGACGAGGATCGCGTCGCGATTCTCGAAGTATTCGCTCGCCCCTTCGTCATAGACGAACGTATGACCCGCCTCTTCCGCGGCCGCGTCGAGATCGAGGAGCGATCGCCCGCTTTCGCGGATGGCGCGCTTCATCGCTTCGGCGACGGTGTTCTTGCCGCCCCCGTCGATCGCGTCGATGACGATGAGGCGCCCCCGGTCGGGCACCATCACCGGTAGTGATAGGGCATGTCCGCTCATAAGGCGCCTCCTGTTTTGTGTGTAGGTACCGAATGCATCCAAGCAGGTTTATGCGATCGGGTCAAACCCGAGTTCCTGCATCATGTCTCGCACGGCTTCCTCGAATTCTTCTTTTGTCCCTTCGTTCTTGATCGTTTTCCATGCGCGCGCCATGACCCCCGGTATCGTGACTTCGGTCGTGGCGTGTTCTTCGGCCTGGAATCGTTCCCATGTCATGGTCGATTCCGACGCTTTCTCGCCGCGTTTTTTCATGCGTTCGAATCGTTGCTCCGCCGATACGTCGATCGCGACGAGTTTGAACTGTGGCAACGGCTCAAGCGCGACGATGTCTTGCAGGCGGCGAATGCCGTCCACCACGACGATGTCTTCTTTTGCGCTCATCGCGGTTCGCTCGACGGCGAGTGAGAACACGTCGTCACCAAACGATTCACGCAACGATTCAGAGAGTTTGATAAAGTTGTCCCGTGTTTTTTCGACGGATAACCGCTCCAAAATATCTCCTAGGATGCCGCTGAAGCGGATATATCCCGCACCATACTTTTCGCGCAGATACTCGGCGGCCGTTCCTTTGCCGCAATCGGCCTGGCCGACGAGTCCGATGATGAGCTTGGGCATATACGAAGTCAGATGTTAGAGGTCAGATGCCAGATGTGCAAATTGTGAGCCGCGAAAAAGGGGATGCGTCAAGGGGTTCGGTGTGATAGGTTTCAATTCATATGATGAAGCCTCTTTCCGAGCGTACGCCGGACGCGCAATACCAGCGTCTTTTGCGGGATATTTTAGAGCGCGGCGAGCGTACCCATAGTCAGCAAGGCGTGGACGCGCTCACGCTGATTGGTCCGAATCCGTTGCACTTCAAGTTCGAGAACGGATTTCCGATCATCAACGAGCGTAATATGGCGCCGAAGGAGTCGGAGCGATTGCCCGTGACCATTTGGAGGCAGGCGATCGGCGAGATCTGCGCCTTTGCGAACGGCGTGCGCACGCAAAAGGGATTGGAAGAGTTTGGATGCACGTGGTGGGAGTCATGGGTCACGCCGGAGAAATGCGTCAAGCGCGGATTGGAAGCAGGAGATCTCGGTCCCGGTTCGTACGGCGCCGCGTTCCACGACTTTCCGACGTCCGAAGGCGGGACGTATAACCAGTTCCAGAACATCATCGAGCAGATTCGCGAGTTTCCGCATTTGCGTACGCATTTCATCTCGCCGTGGATTCCGCAATACATCATTCGCGGGACGGGGAAGCGGCAAAAAGTCGTGGTCGCGCCGTGTCACGGCTGGATCCACTTACGCGTCCTCGACAACAAGCTCACGCTTCACATGTTCCAGCGCTCGGCGGACGTTCCCGTCGGCGTTCCTTCCAACATGGTGCAATACGGCGCGTTGCTCATGATGCTCGCGCATGCGACCGGCACCGAGCCGCACGAATACGTTCACAGTTTCTCCGACGCGCATATTTACGTCGATCAGGTTCCTGCGGTGGAAACCATGTTGTCGCGCGAACCAAAGCCGCTTGCGACCATGAAAATGGACACGAGCGTCAAGGATTTCTTTGACTTCCGCAAAGATCACTTCACGCTGGAGGATTACGCCCCGCATCCGGGTATCAAGGGGATTCCGGTTGCCATCTAGTATGATTTCGATTGTCGTGGCGGCTTCGGATAATGACGTGATCGGTCGCTTGAACGCGTTGCCGTGGTATTTGTCGCGTGATTTGAAGAAGTTCAAGGAGCTTACGACCGGCCACGCCGTTTTGATGGGCCGTAAGACGTTTGATTCGATCATGACACGTCTCAGTCATCCGCTCCCGAATCGGAAAAACGTCATTATCACGCGGCAGAAGGATTTCGTTGCGCCGCCGGAATGCGTCGTGGTCGGTTCATGGGAAGAGGCGATGGAGGAGACGAAAGGCGAAGAGGTGTTTGTGAGCGGGGGAGAGGCGATCTATCGCATGGCGTTGCCGTATGCGGATCGGCTGTATCTCACGCGCGTGCATACGCATTCCGACGGAGACATCCGTTTTCCGGATATCGATTTCTCGGACTGGTCGCTCGTTCATCAAGAAGAGTGGCCGAAGGACGAGAAGAATGAGCATGACGCCACGTATCAAATCTATGAGCGGAGGCGCTGATAGGGCATGAAAGTTGTGATTTTGTTATACTGATATCAACATGGCTCAAAAAAGGGCTAAGACCAATAGATACACCAATTCCTTGAATGCACGCTCTGCGAGTCAGCGGGCAGTCATGGAACAGATCGAGGGACAGGGTCACTGTCCGTTTTGCATTGAGAATCTTAAAAAATACCATAAGAATCCGATCTTAAAGGAGGGTAAGTACTGGCTACTAACTGAGAATCAGTGGCCATACGAGAATGTGAAGCATCAACTTCTCGCGATCTATAAAACTCATATTGAACAGCTTTCCGAAATTGACCCCGAAGCGGGGAAAGAGCTATTCGAAATGTTCGGCGAAGAGTCGAAGCATCGAAAGATGGACGGCGGTGGCGTGGCGATTCGATTCGGGACATCTGAACACGGAAATTACGGTTCGAGCGTGGATCATATCCATGCGCATTTGATCGAGCCGGATCTGGAGGTGCTTGAAGAAACGGAAGCGTGGAAATTCAAATTCGGCCAGCCGAAGAATTATAAAAAGAAGTAGAGATCGACCCATTGACGGGTCGATTTTTTTGTGTTTTGCTGAGCTCGGCACCATCAACTTTTCACGAAGGAGGAGTCATGCAAATCACACAGGCCTACCGCGACTGTTTCGCGGCATTCTTGGCAGCGGCGAAGCTCGATGTCGTCGATCCGCGGATCACGCCGGAGGAGTTCCCCAACGAGAGCTTCGAGGATCTCAACAACGGCCTGCGCATCGTTCAGCCGAGTGCTCGGTGGTTCAGCCGGAATGGTGACCGACTCTCGGCAGAGCAGATCGAGAAGTGGTTCGCGTCGGAAGAGGCCCGGCCCTTCGCACGGTGCCCCGGCACGCTCGCGCACGGGCTCTACATCTGCGCGAACGATAGTCTCGAGTTCCGGTTCAACGAGTGGCACACGCTACTCGCGTTCGGATCGCGATCCGTCACCGGAGGGCTGATGCCGACGTTCTGTCATCGAACCGACGGACGTGCGCTCGAGCTCTTCATCTCGTACGACCGCAACGAGCCGATCGACAGCGGGTTCGCGATCATCGTGCATCAGGACCCCGCTCGTTCTCGCTGACCCCGCCTACATGCAGGCGAGGGTCTTTTTTTATTTTCCGCCAGAGGCGGATCAGTCTTTGGCCGACACCCAAACGATCTTCACGCCCTGACTTTTCAAAATCCGCTCACCATCCAACACGTTATAGCCGTTTCGATAATAGACGGTCTTGATGCCTGAATAGGCGAGTTGTTTCGCACATGGCGGGCAGGGGAAGGTATCGCAGTAGATGTCAGCACCCTCGAGAGAAATCCCTTTTTTTGCCGCTTGCGCGACCAGCTGCGCTTCCGCATGGATGGCGAGCGACGATTCGAAATATTTTCCGCTCGTGAAATTGCTTCGCGGGTCGCCTTCGTCATACGGCTGCTGGTCGGAAGGGACGCAAAGATTATGGCTTTGGAGGATCACGATGCCGTCTTTCATCGCCAGCGCACCGATACGACGCCACCAGTCTTTCGCTTTCGCGCCTTCTTCGAACGCGAGTTCGATCATCTTGCGGTCAAAATCCGTTTCACTGATTTCGATATCGTTGGAAACCGGCATCGGTTCGATGGATTTCTTTTTGTCCCATCGTAAAAAAATCGTGTCTTTTTCGACGCGATGCTCTGAAAAGTATTTTGTGACAAGCTCGGCGGTTATGTCGTCATCCGAAACGATAAGCGGCGTTTTGTTCGCTTGGAGTCGCTTGATCGACTCTTTATCCAAAATGAAAACTCGTTCAAAAAGGCTCCATGATTCGATCGCCTTTTTTACGAGTTCGGGATCGAGTTTGCGGATGTCTTTTACGAGATGCTTGAACGAGGCGATCACGTCGGAACCGAAGAGATACAGCTCTTTTACGTCCGAATGTCGCTCGAAGAGTTGGCGATATCCCTCATGCAAGACGGGGACGTAGGTTACGATGACGGGCGACATAGTCCGTTATCCTTCGCGCACCTTGGAGAGTGTTTCCTGCAGGAGCTGAACGATTTTCGGAGTGAGTGTTTTTTCAAGCTTCTCCGCCGTCGTGATCTGCAGATGTCGGATTTTTGCGCTGGTGGACGTCGTCGCCATGCGTTCGAGCACCACGACCTCCTTGCAGTGACTTCGTAGCTCCTCGATTTCCTCTTTCGTGTACGCATCTTCCGTGGCGATGAGAACATCCGGTTGGATGGTCTTGATGAGATGCCATTTCGGATCGTCGTTGCGTTTCAAGATCACAAAATCCACGGGGCGCAGATGCAACACCATTTCGAGGCGTTCGTCTTCCGGCACCACCGGACGATCCGGTCCTTTGCGTTGTTGGATTTTTTCGTCGCAGTCGACGCCCACGATCAGAACGTCGCCCGCTTTCTTTGCCGCTTCCAGATATCGGGCGTGGCCGATGTGTACGAGATCGTAGGAACCCTGCGTCAGCACGATTTTTGCGCCAAGCGCCTTGAGGCTCTCTACCACGGTTTTGAGATCCTCGTGGTCATTGATCATTCTTCCGGTCTTGTACATACGATGTATTTGCCAAGACCTTAGCAGAAGTGCGACAAGTAACAAATAACGAAAAACCCCCCGAGGGGGTCTTCGCTATTCGCTATTCGTGATTCGATTACGCGAGTAGAGCGGTGTCAATGCGCATGCCCGGACCCATGGTCGAGGTGAGCGTCACCGAGTTGAGATAAGAGCCCTTGGCCGAAGCCGGCTTCACTTTCTTTACCGCTTCGACGAGCGCGTTGAAGTTTTCGAGTAACTCCTTCGGGCCGAGATCGGTTTTGCCGATGGCCTGATGGATGTTGCCGGTCAAGTCGTTCTTGAACGCGACCTTCCCTTTCTTCACGTCTTCGATCATTTTCTTCACGTTCGTACCGACGGTGTCCGTTTTCGGATTCGGCATGAGACCGGTCGGTCCGAGGATCTTTGCCACCTTGGCGAGCTTCGGCATCATGTCCGGCGTGGCGACCGCGACCTCGAAGTCGATCTTTCCGGTCTTGGCGATCCGGTCGAGGATTTCTTCCGTGCCGATCATGTCGGCGCCGGCATCCGTCGCTTCCTTCTCTTTGCTGGCCGTGACGAAGGCGATCACCTTCTTGGCCTTGCCGATGGAGTGGGGGAAGATGATGGTCGAGCGGACTTGCTGCTCGCCCTTCTTCACGTCGATGCCGAGGTTGATATGCGCCTCGACGCTCCCTGTGAACTTGGTCGTCGCCGTCTTCTTTACGAGCTCCATCGCCTCTTCCGGCGTGTAGAGCTTTTTGGGATCAACGAGCTTTTTGAGCTCGGTATAACGCTTGGAACGCGCCATACGTGGTTCGGTCGGCCGCTTGTTTAGCTAGCCTCCCACATAGGATTTAGTGGCCAAAGGCTAATGAAAAACGCTCGAAAGGTCAAATTTCGGACGTCTGTGTCGTGGGTCGTACGGTGATCAGGGGAGAGTAGGCGTGAGGAAGCGTTTCGCCGCGATCGTTGCTCACAATCGCGTAAAAGCGATCCACAATGTCCTTGGTGATCAGTTGGTAGTCGATGTCTTGCACGCAGAGATCAATACCGCGACACGCTTTGATCCACGGGCCGTATTCGCGAAAGATATCGGTGCGCAGGTTCGCTATGTCCGTATTCGGTTTTTCGATCGTCACGCGAAACGAGACGATGGTGGGTTGCTCGGGCGGACGCACGACGATCGGATCAACCGTGGTCTTTACCTCCGCCTTGAAAGGCGCTGTGCTGCGAGACAGGAGTCCGTTGGCGCGACGGAGCTCGAGATCCCGTTCCGGCGTCGGAACGGAGGCGGTCTCGTTGCCGCGATCAAAGTCCGACGTGAACTCGAGCGGCGTGCCGACGCGGTAGTTCGAGTACAGCGCGACGGAGAGCGTGTCCACGTGGAGCTGCCAGTCGTTTCCGTAAAACGCGGCGGCGAGCGCATCGCTCACGGCGCGCAGCACGGCGCCGCGCGTGACGACGTACGTCGTCGGGTCGGAGTCAAAGCGGACAAGACGCGTTCCCGGACGCATCGTCATCGGTCCGCCGACGGGGTACTGCTCCAAGTCGGCGTCCGGCGCGTCGTTCAACATGCCGGGCGTGCCGCCGAGCCAGCTCTGGAGCGTGGCACCGTCGGGAAAGACGTAGCGGCGCTCGTTTTCGGCAAACCAATAGACGGTTCCGTCGGTCGAGCGAATGAATTGGCCGGGTTCGAGCTCGGCCGCATGAGCCGCGACGGGGAGGGTGAAGAGGGCTCCGATCGCCGCCAAGGCGATGATGGAAATTTTCATATTTTTTATGCCGTCACTTCAATCCCCATGTTGCGAGCCGTGCCTTCGACTTGGCGCATCGCTGCTTCCACGTCGTGGCAGTTCAAGTCGGGCATTTTGATCTCGGCGATTTCGCGAACCTGCGCTTTATTCACCTTGCCGACTTTTTCGATGTTCGGTTTGGCGGCGCCTTTCTCGATGTTTGCGGCCTTCATGAGAAGCGCGGACACCGGAGGCGTCTTGAGGATAAAGTCGTACGTGCGATCTTCGTACAGGGTGATCACGGCCGGAACGACTTCGCCGAGGCGATCCTGCGTCGCGGCGTTGATGCGCTTGCAGAATTCGGCGATGTTCATGCCGTGCTGGCCGAGCGCCGGACCGAGCGGGGGAGCCGGAGTGGCCTTGCCGCCGATGACCTGCACTTTGATCAGTGTCTTTACTTTTTTAGCCATATGTTTCAGTGAGCAGAGAGCAGCTAGCAGAGAGCAGCTGTTGACGGGGAAGCGAACCGTCGGACTGCGTAACAGTGTGACGATTTGTATCCGATCCCGTTATTTTTGGCAACCCCCACTGCTCTTTGTTTACTGTTCTTTAGATTTTTTTCACCTGCGTAAAGTCAAGCTCAAGCGGCGTTTCGCGGCCGAACATCGAGACCAGGACTTTGACTTTGCCGCGCTGCGTATCGATCTCGTTCACTTTGCCTTCGAATCCCTTGAACGGTCCGTCGCCGATCTTGACCGCCATGCCGGGCTGAAGGTCGATCATGATCGTCGGCTCGTCGGTGGTGACGGCGCGTTTTAGGATCGCGTCGATCTCCGCCTGCGAAAGCGGCGAAGGCGTGGTTCCCGTTCCGATGAAACCCGTGACGTTTGGCGTGTTGCGCACGACGTACCACGAATCATCGGTCACGTTCATTTCCACCAACACGTATCCCGGATAGACTTTTTCTTCGCTCACGCGGCGCTTGCCGTTCTTGATTTTGATTTTCTTCTCCTTCGGAACGAGGACATTAAAGATATATTCCTGCATGTTCAGCGCATTGATACGCTGATTGAGCGACTCGGCAACCGCCTCTTCATATCCGGAGTAGGTATGGATGGCGTACCATCGGCGGCCGTAGACGGCTGTTTGTTTTGCCATAGGATTATTCGCCGACGGTGAATCCACCGGAGCCTTCGCCTCCTTCGAGCGGCAACGGAGTGATTTGAATCGGCACGACATTCCCGTCCGCGTCGATACCCTCGACGGTCGGGCTTCCGGAATTGATCGGTTCAAGATCCGGAACGACCGGCTGATTCTGTACCGCGGGCGACCGATCCTTCAGGGCAAGGTCGACGCCTTTTCCAAGGCCGAAGTCCAATGCGGCAAAGAATGCCGCCATCACGACACTCACGCCGACCACGAGCAGGCTGTAGCGGATGGTGAGCTCGCGAGTCGGCCAAGTAACTTTTTCCAACTCGGCTTTGGACGAGCGGACGTAGGTGATGAAATCGGTAAGCGGGTTTGTCATAATAAATGATAGATGCTCCTTAAAAGGCCCTTCCCGGGCCGATGCGTACAGAATATCTGATACAAGGGATTTTGGCAAGTGTTCCGATTCTCGACTCTGTCGGGCTAGAGGGACTCGAACCCTCGACCTCTTGCACCCCATGCAAGCGCGCTACCAGCTGCGCCATAGCCCGACGGAACCGACAATCAAAGTGCACGGAGCTTATAGAGAAACGAGTGTCTCGACAAGTCTCCCTTGACGTTTTCCTAAGGATTTCTTGCATCTCTTGCGCATCACGCCCATAATACCCACGCAAACCCGACATTTTCATTCCTAACCCGGGTTCTTTCATCCATTTTCCTATGGCTAAGATGACCAAGTCCCAGCTCATGACCGAGCTCTCGGCAAAGCTTAATATAAGCAAGAAGGATGCGACGATGTACGTTGAGACGCTCGTCGACATGGCGCTCAAGCACGTGAAGCAGAACGGAGAGTTCGTGCTTCCCGGAATCGGCAAGCTCGTGAAGGTAAACCGAGCCGCGCGCATGGGCCGCAATCCGGCAACCGGCGCCGAGATCAAGATCCCGGCCAAGACGGTCGTAAAGTTCCGCGTCGCCAAGGCGGCCAAGGACGCGGTGCTCTAAGAGATTCGCGCGTTACAAAAACGACCCGTTGGGGTCGTTTTTGTTCGGGAAGTATTGGATCGAGGGCGTTTGACAATGCGAACGAATCGTGCATAAATTATCCTTGACGTGACTATTTGTAGATCGTCGAAAGACTAACTGACCACTGTCACGCTGCACCTTTGAGCGTTGAGACTATCCGTCTCATTTCGAAAGAGTACCCGTCTCGTGTCTCAACGCCGCCCGACTCGTTCGTAAGATCGAGTCGGGCTCCTATCCTTCCGATCAACTCGTTTTGATCTGAAAGATGGGAGGACTACTCCAGCCGTGTTGAAAAACTATAGACTGCCTGTTCTCCCGCACTTTTCCTGATGAGGCGACTGTTGATGTTGTGCTGAAAAGCTTTACCGGATCTGTCGCCTCTCCTTTTCTGAACTCGACTCGATCGAGCCTAGAGAAGGGGCCAAGGCTTTACACGCCATGTCATCGACTCGTCGATGAGTGCCTTGGCCCCGCTTTTTTCTGAGGTGACTTCCCGGCAGGTGTCGTAAGACTTGCCCCGCCCTGTCACCTCACTCATTCTCTGAAAGATCGGACTTGGACTCGTTTGTCTTGTAAGACTTGTGTGGGAATGTCCGATCTCGCCCCGCGTCAGCCATGATGCGGGGTGTTCTATTTTTTTAGCTTTACGTAGCAAAAGTCTTGACATTTTGAATATAATATGATGATGTAATCGATCCGTTTTTTGTCGAAAGACTTACGGATCGGGCCGGCACGAAGCCGGATGTTCGTTTTATTGATTGGAGGGTCGTGATGACCACCTACGCCATTGCGCATGCGCCCAAGGGCGCTACGTTCATCGTGAGCGGAGAGATCGACAAGCCGGCCTGCGTCCGGCTCAAGGACGACCCGGCAGCGGCGCCCAAGGCGCGCGCCAAAGCCTCGTTCATCGAGAAGCTCGAGCCGGGCGACGTCGTCCTGCTCGAGATGGGCGGCGCGGCCGATAGGCTCGCGCTCGCGTGCTTCGCGTACGGAGCGACCGTGCTCCGTTACCCCTCGTTCCTCCTGAACAAGGAAGCTTGCGATCGAGTCATCAACGCGTGCGGCTACCGGTTCCGCGAGGAGAAGGCGCGCGAGGGTGAGACCGGCGAGAAGTTGACGGCGCGCAAGACGCGCGCCTACGCGCTCTTCGGCCTGCACACCGTCGCGCCCGAGGGGTTCTACCCCGTCGAGCCCAAGGACGTCTCGATCCTGCGACTCAAGCTCGGCTGGCGCTCCTACGAGCGTTCCTACAAGGCGACGATGCGGTCCTACCAAGGGCTCCTCGCCGCCTATCGCGATCAGGCGTTCGTCGAGCTCGCGTTCGCGCGACAGCTCAAGGCGGATGCGCTCGAGGAGGAGATCCACAATCTCATCCTCGAGAAGCTCGTCGAGGACATCCTCGGCGGCGAGATCTCGGACACCGAGCGCCAGGACTTCTTCGCCCTGATCGGCAAGGAGTTCGAGGGTGGGCGGTTCCCCGAGCGCGCCACCGAAGACACGATCGCGAAGCTCGTGAACGCGCTTCTCGAGAGCGACGCGTTCAAGGCCACCGTCTTCGGACGCCTGAAGTCGCAGAAGAAGAGCATCGAGAAGATGCTCAAGGGCGGACGCATCGGTCGCAAGGGCGAGGCGTTCGAGCCGAACGAGATCTACGCCAAGGTGTTCGAGCCCATCCCGGGCTGCGGGCCGCTCATCGGCGCACGCTTCATCTCGGCGATCTCGGACATCCGCCGCTTCGAGAGCCTCCCGGCTCTCAAGGCGTACGCGGGCTATCACCACTTCGAGGATGGCTCCCGCGCGTGTCGTCGTGCGGGCCACGTCTCAAACTGGAACACGGCGCTCAAGCAGGCCGTGTACCTCCTCTGCGACATGACCGTGAAGAACGTGTCGTCGCCGTGGAGGGCCAAGCTCGACCAGCGCAAAGCGTACGAGCTCGTGAAGCTCTTGCGCGACCGCCAGGCCAAGGCCGACGAGCTCGGACTCGAGGTCGAGATCCTGCCGGCGGAGTTCCGTCGCGAGATCACGTCGTACCTCGACGTAGAGCTCGCCGACTTCGGCAAGCTCTCGACGCACATCCTCGCGCTGCAGGAACGCGCGGGCGTCGCCTGGAAGGGCGACGATGCGGAGGACACCGTCGAGGTGGACTCGGACGACGAGGAGGCGGGCGCGGAGGTCAAGGATCCGCGGCTCGGCAAGTTGGTGCGCGGCCTCAAGGGCGTGGCGCATAACAAGGGACTTCGCTGGCTCGGTCAGCAGTTCCTCAAGCACGTCTGGTTCGAGTGGCGCCGTGCGGTCGGAATCCACGATTCCGTCCGCGTTCCGCCGCCCGCGCCGGTGAAGCCACGTGCCACGGGCAACTCGATCGCCTCGGTGCTCGAGGCCGTCGCCCCGGCGGAGTAATGCACCTTTCAAGTTGAGACTCTCGGACTCTTGTCGAAAGACTACCCAACCGGTGTCTCAACTCTCCCTCACATCTTTCGTAAGAAAGGTGTGGGGGTCTCATCTTTCCGATGGTTCTGTCATTCTCGTTAAGACGGGAATCCAGTCCGGAACAATCTGAAAGATGGGAGGACTGAAAGAAGGGTGTCGAAAGACTATCGCCGGCCTGTCCTCCCGCACTATTCTGAGGTGACTTTACAGCCACTGTCGAAAGACTAGAGACCGAGTGTCACCTCTCCCGACTCGTTCGCAAGAGTGAGTTGGGATCCCTATCGTTCAGCTCTCGAAAGAGGGATGAAGGGTAGGGGTTTGGGACTTTCGGCCGCTTGCCAAAAGGCTTGAAGGAGTATGTCCCTTCCCCGAACCTTTAACCGTTGAGACTTGAAGAAGACTGTCGAAAGACTCTCGTTTTCTTGTCTCGACGCCTGTCCCACGAAGCCTTTGGCGTAGTGGGGCTGCCCGACTCGTTCGCAAGAGCGAGTCGGGCTCTTATCTTTCCGATTCTGTCCGCAGGATCCGAAAGATGGGAGGGCTATCACGGCAATGTCGAAAGACTAACTCATAGATGTCCTCCCTCCCTTTTTCCCTGAGGTGGCTTCGTGTGTGATGTCGAAAGACTAAAAGCATCATGCCGCCAAGCCCCGTTTCGGACGTACGCGTTCGGAGCGGGGCGCTTCTTTTTTTCGGAACGAAGCGATATTCTTTGTGTATGGTTAAGCTCATGATTCGCGCCAGGCTGGTTTCCGCCGGAGGTATCGTCCTTTCCGGTATCCTGCTTGCCGTGGGCGCTTTGACATGGATCGCCGGACAAGGGTCGGGACGTACGTCCGTTCAATTCGCGGCCCTCGTCTTTCTGCTTCTCGCCGTGGTCGTCTATCTGATCGACGCATGGAGCGAGTCGCTCGTTTTGGAGAACGGGATCGTGTATTTCGATTCGATCCTGCGCGCGAAAAAGCGCATCAATGCCTGCGCGATGGAGGATGTTCTCGTGGTTCACGAAGGGTTGAACCAGGAACGCGGCATTATCTCCGCGGTCTTTCGCGAGCCCGACGGCACCAAGCATCGTTTGGCGCTCGGCCCGTTGTGGCGTCGGCGCGATCTTGAACGATTCTTCGCCTCCATCGAGGAAGCGACCGGAGAGTGCAAGCTGGTCGAACATGTCCGGTAGGCGTGATACGATACGCGCATGCCACGTAAGCCGACCAACGGGAAAAAAGCGACTTCGCCGAAGCGCCCGAAAGACGCGGGGGTGTATCACCCGGACAGCGAAACGCAATTTCTTCCCAAACCGAGCTGGACGGGCCCCGGGGCAAGTTCGCCGGCGGCCGATCGGTTCCGTCATTGGGTGTGCAGCGACAATAACACCTGCGTTCCGTATGTGGAGCAGGAGAGTTTTACCGATAACATTAATTGGCGGATATTCCGCATCATGGCGGAGTTCGTAGAAGGATTTGAATTCCTCTCTCGTTTGAAGAAAGAAGTCACGATGTTCGGCTCGGCGCGTGCGATGCCGGAAAATAAATATTATAAGTTGGCGCGTGCGCTCGGGCATCGTCTCGGCAAGGCAGGGTACACGGTGATCACCGGCGGCGGCCCGGGCCTCATGGAGGCCGGCAACCGCGGCGCGTTTGAGGCGGACGGCGAATCCGTCGGTCTCGACATCCAACTGCCCACCGAGCAGCGGCGGAACAAGTACGTAAAGCAGTCCAAGGGATTCCACTATTTTTTCACGCGCAAGGTCATGCTCTCGGCCTCGGCTCAAGCGTACATTTTTTTCCCCGGAGGATTCGGCACGCTCGACGAGCTATTTGAAATGGTCACGTTGATTCAAACCGGCAAGATATCCGATCAGGTTCCGGTCATTCTTTTCGGCAAGGACTATTGGGAGGGGATCATCGAATGGATTAAAAAAAAGATGATGGATGAAAACCATTTCATCGAGCCGTTTGAAATCGAGATTCTGCGCGTCGTCGATACGGTGGAAGAAGCCTTCGAGATTATCCGTCAAACGCCGGAGCGCATCCTGTAAAAAAAGAACAAAGAACAAAGAGCAACTCCTGTTCGAAGCTGCTCTTTGTTCTCTGCTCTTTCCTTACTTTTTTTCAGCGGCGCGCTCGGCCGTTCTGGCGGCCTTTTTTTGGCGCTTCGTCGGGAGTTCGCCGTGGGCTTCCTTTGCGAGCTTGCGCAGGGTGCGTAACGTGCTCACCGCAACACGAACACGCCGTCCGTTCAGACGGATGGTTTGGAGGTTCACGTGCTGGCGGCGTTTGGTCGCGATATTCGAGTGGCTACGCGAATTCACGGTCTTGGCGCCTTTGCCGGTGAGAGCGTCGATGCGGGACATATTGCTGGGAGAGCCTGGTAGGCTGGTAGGTTGGTAGGCTGGTAGCGAGTCTACAAGGCTACAAGGCTACCGGGCTACGAGGCTACTTGGCTAAAACGTGCCGGGAGAATAGAGGAGTCTCGCCATTTTGTAAAGGGTCGAAATTGTGAGAAGATGTCCCGCATGGGTCTCATTTCCCTTTTGGCGCAAGAACCGCTTCTGTTTGTCGTGTTGGTGTCCGCGCTTGTCCTGACCCTTTCCGTGCATGAAGCCGCCCATGCCTGGGTCGGCGCCTTGCTTGGCGATATGACGGCAAAGCGCCTCGGCCGGTTAACCCTGAACCCCCTTGCGCATATCGATCCTATCGGATTTCTCATGGTCCTGTTCGTTGGATTCGGGTATGCCAAACCCGTACCGTTCAATCCTTATAATTTGCGCGACCAGCGCTGGGGTCCCGCGTTCATCGCCGCCGCCGGTCCCGGATCAAACCTCGTCCTTGGTACGATCTGTGCCGTCACCTATGGCATCCTTGCTCCGTTCCTCGGCGCCGCCGCCGCCGTCCCTTGGGCCCAGTCGAATCTCCTGCTCCTGCTTTTGGCGTGGCTGGGCCTGATCAATTTCGCGCTCATGGCTTTCAATTTTATTCCCGTGCCTCCGTTGGACGGCTCAAAGGTGTTGCTCGCATTATTGGCCGACCCTCGATATGCCCGAGTCAGGATGTCTTTAGAGAGGCAAGGTCCGAGCCTGCTCCTGCTTTTGATTTTTTTGGACATTGTGCTCAACATAGGTATTTTTTCCTGGATTTTCCAGTTTGCAAGCGGATTGTTTCTTCTCTTAAGTTGAGGGCTTGACGGCTTGGGCCGTACGCTGCTAGATTACGGGCACTTTTCCCGCTTTTGTGGGATGATTTTCCGCCACATGCCCACGATCAACCAGCTGGTCCGCCGATCGCGCAAGCCGATCAAGGCGAAGTCCAAGAGCCCCGCGCTCCAATACGCCATGGACACGCTTCATCGAAAGCGTACTCCATTACGTCGAGGCGCGTCCTTTAAGCGTGGCGTGTGCACCAAGGTGACGACCATGACGCCGAAAAAGCCGAACTCCGCCATTCGTAAGATTGCGCGTGTCCGTCTTTCTAACGGCGCGGAAGTCTCGGCCTATATTCCGGGCGAAGGACACAACTTGCAGGAACACTCGATTGTGATGATCCGTGGTGGCCGCGTGAAGGATCTTCCGGGCGTGCGCTATCACATCGTTCGCGGCGTGTACGATGCGCAAGGCGTCGCAAACCGTCGCAAGGGTCGCTCGCTTTACGGCGCGGCCAAGCCGAAAAAACAGAAATAACTATGCGTGGCAAAAAAGCTCCCCGCCGCAAAATCATCGCGGATTCCAAGTACAACTCGCCTTTGGTGAGCAAGCTTATCAATTACGTGATGCAGGACGGAAAAAAGACGACGGCTCAAAACATTGTATATTCCGCTTTTGAGCAGATAGAAAAGAAGATGGAAAAACCGGCGTTGGAAATCTTCGACGAGGCGTTGAAGAACGTCTCGCCGACGCTTGAAGTGAAGGCGAAGCGCGTCGGAGGCGCCAACTATCAGGTGCCGTTGCAGGTTCGCGCCGACCGTCGCATCCAGTTGGCGTATCGTTGGCTGCTCGTCGCGGCCCGCGCGCGCAAAGGGAAGCCGATGGCCGAGAAGCTAGCATTTGAACTCATGGAAGCCGCTCAAAATCAAGGGGATGCCGTCAAAAAGAAGATGGAAGTGCAGCGCATGGCCGAGGCGAATCGCGCCTTCGCCCATTTCGCGAAATAACAAAAATTAGGTTTCAAGTGTCAGGTTTCAGCTTCGTAGCTACCACCTAAAACCTGAAACCTAACACCTGCCCTCTATGCCCCGCGAATATTCTCTCTTTGACACCCGTAATTTCGGGATCATCGCCCACATTGACGCCGGTAAGACCACGGTCTCCGAGCGCGTGCTTTTCTACACCGGAAAAAAGCATAAGATCGGTGAAGTACACGAGGGCGAGGCCACCATGGACTGGATGGCACAGGAGCAGGAGCGCGGCATCACCATTACGGCGGCCGCGACGACGTGTTTTTGGAAAGGGAAACGCCTGAACCTGATCGACACGCCCGGACACATCGACTTTACGATCGAAGTGCAGCGTTCGTTACGCGTGCTCGACGGTGCGGTCACCGTTTTCGACGGCGTGGCCGGCGTTGAACCGCAGTCCGAAACCGTGTGGCGTCAGGCCGACAAGTACAACGTGCCGCGCTTGTGTTTCGTCAACAAGCTCGACCGCATGGGCGCCGATTTTTATAAGGACGTCGAGTCGATCCACGAAAAACTGACGAAGAACGCCTATCCGATCCAGTTGCCGATCGGCACGGAAGCGAATTTTTCCGGCATCATCGACCTCTTCGACATGAAGGCCGAGGTGTATCTCGACGAAATGGGCCAGAAGTTCGAGCAGCGTGAAGTGCCGGCTGACATGTTGGACAAGGCCAAGGAACATCGCGCCCGGCTCATCGAAGCGATTGCAGGTACGGATGAAAAGCTGACCGAAAAGTTTTTGGGCGGCGAAGAAATCCCGGTTGACGAATTGAAGGCCGCACTTCGCAAGGCCGTAATCAAGGGCGAGATTTATCCGATCTTGTGCGGCTCCGCTTTAAAGAACAAAGGCGTGCAGTTCTTGCTCGATGCGGTGGTTGCGTATCTTCCGAGCCCGCTCGATATTTCGGCCACCCATGCGCATGATATCGACGACAAGGACAAGGTTATCGATATCCACGCTTCGGATGACGAGCCGTTTGCCGCACTTGCCTTCAAGGTCATGACCGACCCCTTCGTCGGAAAGCTTGTGTTCTTTCGCGTGTACTCGGGCCATCTCGCATCCGGTTCGTATGTCATCAACGCCAAGAGCGGCGAGCGCGAGCGCATTTCGCGTATCGTGCGCATGCACTCCAACGAGCGTGAAGAAGTGAGTGACGTGTACTCGGGTGAAATCGCCGCCGCCGTGGGTCTCAAGTCCACGTTTACGGGCGACACATTGTATGCCGAGGAGCGTCCGCTCGTGCTCGAATCCATCACGATTCCGGAACCGGTGATCTCGATCGCCATCGAACCAAAAACCAAGGGCGATCAGGAAAAGATGGGCGTAGCCTTGTCCAAGCTCGCGGAAGAAGATCCGTCGTTCCGCGTGCGTACGGATGAAGAAACATTGCAGACCATCATCTCGGGCATGGGTGAATTGCACCTCGAGATTCTCGTCGAGCGTATGCGTCGCGAGTTCAAGGTGGATGCCTCCGTCGGTAAGCCGCAAGTTGCGTATCGCGAAGCTATTCGCAACCGCGCCGAGGATGTCGAAGGCAAGTTTATTCGTCAGTCGGGCGGTCGCGGTCAGTACGGACATGTGGTGATCAATATCGAACCAAACGAACGCGGAAAGGGTTACGAATTCATCGACTCGATCAAGGGCGGCGTGATTCCGCGCGAATTCATCCAGCCGATCAACAAGGGGATCGCGGAAGCGATTCAGCGCGGCGTGCTCGCCGGCTATCCGATTCTCGACGTGAAGGTCGAATTGGTCGACGGTTCCTATCACGATGTCGACTCATCGGAAGCCGCGTTTAAAATCGCCGGATCCATGGCATTTCAAGAAGGATGTCGCAAAGCCGGTTTGTATCTTCTCGAACCGATTATGAAAGTCGAAGTCGTAACCCCGGAGTTATTCATGGGCGACGTGATCGGCGACTTGAATGCCAAGCGCGGTCAAATTCAGGAGATGGAAGAGCGCGCCGGCGCCCGCATCGTGAATGCCACGGTTCCGCTTTCCGAAATGTTCGGCTATGCCACGGACCTCCGTTCCATGACGCAGGGTCGCGCGAGCTACTCGATGGAGTTCGCCCATTACGGCGAAGTCCCGAACAATGTCGCGCAGACGGTCATTGAGGGGAGGACGAAAAAGTAAGTCAAAAGTCAAAACGCAAAAGTCAAAAGTCAGAAAGGGCGGGTCGGGTGGCTCGCTCTTTTGTATTGGGGATGTTATCGTGGTTTTCGTATGAGGCATCTGGAAAAGCGCGACATTGTGCGACTTACAGTGGCTGTAATTTGGATATTATTTTATCCAATAGCTTGGTTTGTACTACCAACTTTTCTTTCTTCGTTTGTAAGGCCGGAAAACATTTTCGGCGCGGCTTTTCTTTATGGGTATAGTTTATATTTGATCCTCGTCCTCCTTGAGGTTACGGTCTTTCATATTTTTGTAAAACAGAATAAAGCAAAAGATCTTTTTTGGGTTTTTCCTGTCGGACTTTTCATTCAAATTGTCTGCTTCAGCGGTCCGTTCTTTTTCGTGTCGAAGAGTGTAGGAGAAGCCTTGTTGATGTTTTCATTCGGCTTCACGCTTCTCGCCTCTCTACAAATTCCTGTTGCTTTGCTTTTCCTCTTCTTCTTTTTCCTCCTGAGGAAAACAAAACGGTTGTGGTTGGTGAGCGGGTTGACGATCGTTGTTTTTGTGGGAGGTGCGATCGCTTTAAATCAGTATCGACAGGCGAAACAAGTCGAGATTCGGTCAAAAAAGAATGATTATGATGCCGCCGCCACTCGGTATCGAACTGGAGTGAAAGAACAGACTGCGCTCGGTAGGCAACCTCGACCGCTACGCATCTTTTTTAGGAACGGTTCTTGGCTGGCACTCGACATCGCTGGAAATTCCGTCGCTTTTGATCTACCTTCACAGATTCAGCCGGACATTTCATTTGGAACTTATTTTGACGTTTATACAGACCGTATCTATTTCGTTCAGAGTAAACAAGGTTATATGTACGATCTTGCGAACGGCACACAAACTTCCTTCCGAGGCGACCTCGCGAGGGTTGCCGTTGATGGATCCAGTTTCATTGCGGGGGCGTATGACCAATATCTTGCACTCCAGACCAGGGGAGGTGATGCGGGGACGGGTGATGTTGCAATTTATGATATTCAAACGGGAAGTCTTGTCTCCCGTGCCGTGTATGCGGGATATGACGATTCGCGCACGTATAAATTCTGGATCGGCACACTGGGATATCGCTTGATTTTGGATACCAATGCGAGCAAGGACGGATCTTATGTTGTCGGCAGTGGAGACCGAATGGATTTTTATCTTGATGAGATTAACGAATCGTATCAACCCTTAGGGAGCAGCTTTGAAAGTTCGGATACACTATTTAACGATCTCGGGAAAATACCGTTTTCTCACTCGGCAGAGTCGCTGAACGGACGAATTCCGATGCTATCTGTCTCCGCTGGAACATCGAAGCGCAATCCGGTAGATAATCAGTCGGGGTATTTTTCCCTTCGGTCTGTCTACCAAATTGGAATGCAGCAGATAGCGGTTGAAATGAACGACGGTCTGGCCGTGATCGATCTGACAAACAAAACGTCTTATTATACTCAAAACGCCGCCGAGATTGAACGGCTCATGGTTGGAGCTAAGTTATTGGTGACCGACATGGATGACTATTCCGTGTTTGCATGCGCGTACACGGATCAAATCTACAATCTTCTTTTCAAAGAAACAGAGCCGTGGTATTTCGCCTTTTGTTTGTTGTGATTTTTAAACCGAGTAAAGCAAAACCCCGCCCCGTGTGGTGGGATTTTTCATCAAAAACGTTGAAGACGTTATTGACGTTCGACGTGGACATGGTACTGTAACAATAAGTATTACATCTTTCATATGCGCACCGTCGTGAATATCTCGCTCCCAGCTCCTCTCACCAAAGAAGTTGAACGGGGGGTCAAACAACTGCACTTCGCTTCCAAGAGCGAGTTTTTTCGGCACTTGATTCGTGATTGGATGGCGAGGCGTTTGCTCTCCGATGTGCAGGAAAGTGAGCGGGAATACAAAGCCGGGAAAGCGAAGAAGCTAAAGAATCCCAAGCAACTCTGGAAGTGATCCGGTATGGAGGTGCTTTTCACGCCCCATTTTAAGCGCGCGGCCAAACGATTACCGGCCTCGATGAGGCGCATGGTAGAGGAGCGGATGGAATTATTTATGGAAGATCCGTTCGCAGCGTTATTGAAAACGCACAAACTCACCGGCACTCTGAAAGGGTATTGGGCATTCTCTATCGATTACAGAATCCGAGTTATTTTTTCTTTCGATGGTAGGACGAAAGCTATTCTTCATGAGATCGGGGATCACTCGATCTATGAATAGAAACAGCAAAACCCCCGCCTTGTGAGCGGGGGTTTTTCGTCAAAACGGTGAAGTCGTAGCCAGGCTTTTTAGTCGAAATTGTTTCCTGTCGAACCTTCTTTGTTTTTCGTGCGTTTCGTCCGGAAGCATGTGCCGGATGGACGTGACGCTTTCATTGTTCGTTGATCTATGCCACGATGTTCTGCATGATCGTGTTTACAAAACACGCGCGGGAAAAGTTTTCCGTACTGAAGAGGCACGGTGTCCATGTGACGGAAGATGAAGTTCGACGAGCTATCGAGAAGCCGTCGGCGATCGATTATTCCCGAGAGCCGCTTTTGATCGCTCAAGTCGTTTTTGACGCGAAACGTGTTCTGCGGGTAGTCTATAAGCGGGAAGGTTCAACCAAGAAAGTGATTACGTTTTATCCCGGGAGAAAGAAACAGTATGAAAAGAACTAAAAATACGGGCCCCAAAGTCAGCTACGAGCCGGAAGCGGATGTTTTAACGTGGGAACTTTCGAAGAAAAATATCCACTCGGCTTCCGAGATGGGGAATGTCGTGATCCATTTTACGAAGGATGACGTGCCGGTGCTTATTGAGTTTTTAGAGGCGAGCAAATTTCTTTCAAGGGCGAACCGAGCGGTAGGTAAAGACGCCTCCCCGACTGTTCGAAAAGCGCTGGCACTTGCCTAACAAAAACCCGCCCCGTGGACGCGAAGCGTCTTTACGGGGCGGGGTTTTTTCGTCTAAACGTTGAAGTCGTATTTAGGCTTTGTTTTTGAGACTATATCCTATCGAGCCTTCTGTGTTTTTCGTGCGTTTCGTCCGGAAGCATGTGCCGGAGGGACGTGACGCTTGTGACAAGCAATGCGTAGCACTCGGATTAAGAATAGCATTTTTTTCGTTATTTGTCAAGCATATTTCAATATTTTTCCCTAAGGTTAGGCGGAAATGGTATACTGTCCGCGAATGAAGAAAACAAAAAGAAAAATCAAAAAGAACCGGCACGAATCCTCGGCGTTGAGGCCGATTCCCATGCGAGAACGCCTGTCTGCGTACAAGGCGTTTCTTGGCATCATGTGGCGGGCAAATCCGTGGCTCGCGTTCTTGCGCGCGACGCTTATTGTGATCGCGGCGATTCTCCAGCCGGTGCAGGTGTATGTGTTCGCGCTGGTGATCGACGCGATCGGCCGAGGCGATCTTGAGGCCGCGCCGCTTCTCATCGGTCTCACGATCGGGGCATACGCCGTACACCGCATCGCAAACGACATCGTGCATTCATGGCTGGACGCGTGGTTCACGCGCTCGGTGCTCTTGCGCGCCTCGGACGAGTTATTCGCCCATCTCGCTCGGCTGCCGCCGGAAGCGTTGATTCACCCCGACGTGAGACGCGATATCGATTTTGCCCGCGAAGATCTTTGGCGTATCAACAGTCTCCCCCAATGGACCGAACAGTTTTTTCGAAGCATCATCCAGATTTTCGGCGCGTTTGCGCTCTCGTTTCTCGCGCCGTGGTGGGTACTCGGACTCGTGCTGGGAACCGCGCTTTTGCAGGCATGGAACGCGCAAGGCGAATCGCGCAGAGACGTATGGAGCGCGACGTGGAACAGCTACGACGGTCGCCGCTTAGAATACACGCGTTACCTGTTTCTTACGGGAGACGATTTTCGCGAATTGCATTTGTTAGGCGCGACCGGCCGCGTACTCAAATCGTTTCACGAGGCGGCGAATCGAATTCTCACGCGCTTTCGCCGTGTCGGGATAAAGAGCGCGACGTCTCGCGGAGGCCTCGCGGTTTTGCAGGCGTTTGCGTATGCGACGATCATGATCGTGCTCGCTCCGTCGGCGTTTGCGGATCCGTCGCGGCTCGCGACGCTGTACATCTCGCTCAATCTCTTCGGGCTCTTGGGTGATTCGCTTGGCCAGCTCGCGACGGCGTTCGGCAATCTCGTCGCCGATCTCACGATTCTCGCGCGCATTCGTAATCTCCTCACGCTTCCGATCGAATCCGACGCGGGGATCTCGATGCCCGCCAAGCCGCTCGTCATCGAGTTTCGCGATGTGAGCTACCGTTATCGCGGCGCAAAGAAAGACGCGATTTCCCATTTACACGTGACGATTCGTGAGCATGAGCACTTGGCGGTGGTCGGAGAGAACGGTGCGGGGAAGTCGACGTTCCTGCGTCTGCTCGCCGGATTGGACGTGCCGACCGGCGGCGCGATTTTCGTCAACGGGAAACCGCTTACGGCGTATAAAAAGTCGGAATGGCGTCGGTCGTTCCATCTGATGCTTCAGGATGCGAAACTTTTTCAAGATTATCTTGGTGATAATTTATTATATGGACAAGGGTCAGGAAAGTGGCGTTCGGCAGGGCTGCCGCTTAAGAGAGGACTCGAGGTTGCCGGTGCGGACGCCGTCGTGAGCGAGGTCCCGAGCGGCCTCGGCGCGTTTATCGGCGACTGGGTCGCGCCGCCGGGCGTGATTCCCGCGAAAGTCTCGGGCGGGCAGACGCAACGGTTGCTCATCGCGCGTACGCTTATTCGCGGCGGCCGCATCCTCGCGTTCGACGAGCCGACGTCCGCCATGGACGCGCTTGCGGAAACCGCTTTTTTCGATCGCTTGCACGAGGTGATGCAGGGGAAGGGGATCATTTATATCTCGCATCGTTTTTCCACCGTGCGTCGCGCCAATCGTATTCTTGTGTTTGATAATGGGCGCCTCATCGACGACGGCTCGCACGACGAGCTTCTCGCCAAAGAGGGGACCTACTCCAAACTGTATCTTGAGCAGGCAAAGTGGTACTCGTAACGTTTGACGTTTCACGTTTCAAGCTTTTTATCCGCCTGGTTGCATGAAATGCTTTCGGCGGGCAAGCTTCAAGATATTATGTCACTCCAACGTATTTTTGAGATGGTGAAACGGCAAGGAATGCCGCTTGTCGTCACCGACGGGCAGGGGAGAGATCCCGTCATCGTCTTGCCGCTCGATGTCTATGAAGCTCTGATCGAGACGTCGGGAAATCCGTCCGTCCGGACTCAGCCGGTTTCGTACGAACAAGAGCCGCCGGAAGCGGACCTTTTGGCTGAATTGAGCACGGAAGAGCGATTTTATATCGATGCGACTGAAGAAGCTAAAATAGACTAAATATCCTCCCCCTTGCAGGATATTTCTGCCTCTGCTATCCTCTGGGAACTCGCAAACGCGAAAATTGTTTTAACTAAAGCCATTCTTCACTCATACGCACTATGGCGGAAAAGTTTGATCGGTCCAAACCGCACGTCAACATCGGCACCATTGGCCACGTTGACCACGGAAAAACGACTACAACGGCAGCGATCCTGACCGTCCTTGGAGCTCACGGGATGATGGCCCAGAAAAAGGGCATCGAAGACCTCGACAAAGCTCCCGAATCCAAGACGCGCGGTATTACCATCGCGACGGCTCACACCGAGTACGAGTCTGAAAAGCGCCACTACGCGCACGTCGACTGTCCCGGTCACGCCGACTACATCAAGAACATGATCACGGGCGCCGCCCAGATGGACGGTGCAATCCTTGTGGTTTCCGCGACCGACGGCCCCATGCCGCAGACGCGCGAACACATCCTTTTGGCCCGCCAGGTTGGTGTGCCTTCCATTGTCGTCTTCTTGAACAAGTGCGACATGGTGGATGATGCGGAACTGATCGACCTTGTCGAGCAGGAAATTCGCGATCTTTTGACCAAGTACGAATTTGACGGCGAAAAGACCCCGGTGATTCGTGGTTCGGCGTTGAAGGCGCTTCAGAACCCCTCTGACGAGGCCGCTTCCAAGCCGATTCTTGATTTGATCAAGGCGTGTGACGACTTCATTCCGGAGCCGGTGCGCGAAACCGACAAGCCGTTCCTCATGCCGGTGGAAGACGTGTTCTCGATCGAAGGTCGCGGCACGGTCGTGACCGGTCGTATCGAGCGCGGGAGGATCAAGATCAACGAGGAAATCGAAATCGTCGGTCTCGGTGAAACCCGCAAGACGGTGGTCACCGGTATCGAAATGTTCAACAAGCAACTCGACGAAGGACTGGCCGGCGACAACGCGGGCTTGCTCCTGCGCGGAACCAAAAAGGATGAAGTCGAGCGCGGCATGGTGCTTGCGAAGCCCGGTTCGATCGCTCCGCACTCCGAATTTGAAGGCGAAATTTACGCGCTGACGAAGGAAGAAGGCGGTCGTCACAAGCCGTTCGTCACGGGCTACAAGCCGCAATTCTATATCCGCACGACCGACGTGACGGGTGAAGTACAACTTCCGGCCGACGTCGCCATGGTCCAACCGGGCGACACCGTGAAGATCACGGTGAAACTCATTACCCCGGTCGCCATCGAAGACAAGATGCGTTTCGCCATCCGCGAGGGTGGTCATACGGTCGGCGCCGGCGTCGTCAGCAAAATCATCAAGTAATCCTAGCGAGGGGAGGTTTCCTCCCCTCCTTCGGTATTCGGACCATCGTCCGTGTTCCAAAGGAGGGGAGGAATGCCATGGCCTCCTCCGATCTCTCCATGTCAGCAGATACCAAAAAGGCTTCCGTAAAGGACGCCGCTCCCAGCCATCGCGTACGCATCAAAATCCGGGCGTATGATCACAAGATCATCGACCAGGCGACGCGTACCATTATTGAAACGGCGGAGCGCTCGGGCGCGACGGTTGTCGGTCCGGTTCCGCTTCCGACGGAAAAGAAGAAATGGACGGTGAATCGTTCCACCTTCGTCCACAAGAACGCGCGTGAACAATTTGAAATGCGTATTCACAAGCGCATCGTGGACATCCTCGATCCGAACGCGAAGACGATCGACGCTCTGACGTCGCTCAACCTCCCGGCCGGTGTCGACGTGGAGATCAAAATGTAGGATAGGGGCACGGCGTGCCGTGCCGGTACAAGTTTACAATCCAGTTCGATCCCAAGGAGAAAGTTCCCCGTAAAACGCTTCGCGTCACGGGGATAACCTCCCTGCAGTGCATCGAAATCGATATCATGTCAGGTTTTTTGAGCCTGGAGCGTGTAGGCGATTTCCGAGCGCCTGCGGATTCCAGGCTTTATGAAATTCATTCTCGCCAAAAAGCTCGAAATGACGCAGGTGTACCGTCCCGATGGGACGGTCGTTCCGGTTACCCTCGTGCAGGCCGGCCCGTGCGTCGTCACGCAAGTGAAGACGGCGGAAGAGAACGGCGTTTCCGCCGTTCAGATCGGTTTTCTGCCCGCGAAAAAACTCAATCAGCCGGCTGCCGGCCACTTGAAGGATCTCCCGTCACTCGTCGAACTGCGCGATTTTCGCGTGGATGCGGCGACCGAATTAAAGCGCGGCGACTCGATCGAGGCGTCCGTATTCGAACCGGGTGATCTCATTCACGTTTCCGGTGTTTCGAAAGGGAAGGGGTTCCAAGGCGTCGTGAAGCGTCACGGCTTTCATGGCCACCCGACCTCGCACGGTCACAAGGACCAAACCCGTATGCCGGGTTCGATCGGCGCCGGCGGTCCGCAGCACGTTTTCAAAGGTCGCCGCATGGCCGGCCGTATGGGGAACGAGCGCGTAACCGTCCAAAAGCTTCAGGTTGTCGAAGTCCGCGACGGTGGCATCCTTGCGATCAAGGGAGCCGTCCCGGGTGCGCGTAATACGGTGCTTGAAATCGTCTCTGCCTAATATGCCCAGCGTCTCTATTTATACCCAAGACGGAACATCCGTCGGCGAGATGAGCCTCCCGGAGGCCTACTTCGGCGTGAAGGCGAAGCCGAAACTCGTCCACGAAGTGCTCGTGGCGCAGCAGGCAAACCGCCGCAAGTCGATCGCCAACACCAAAAACCGCGGTGAAGTCAGCGGTGGCGGTAAGAAGCCGTGGAAGCAGAAGGGCACGGGTCGCGCCCGCCAAGGTTCGATCCGCTCTCCGCAGTGGATCGGTGGCGGGATCGTGTTCGGTCCGCGTTCCGAGCGGAACTTTTCGCTCAAGGTAAACCGCAAGACCAAGCAGAAGGCGTTGTTCATGGCGTTGTCCGACAAAGTGGCGCACAAGTCACTTCTCGTGATCGATTCGATCGCGACCGAACCGGCCAAGACCAAGTCCGTGGCGACCATGGTCAAGAAGTTGCCCGTGGGTCGCACGACGCTGATCGTCGCTCCGGCTTCGAATGCGTCGCTTATGCGCATGGTCCGCAACTTGCCGAACGTCAAACTCGTCACCGCGCAATCGGTGAACTTGGAAGACGTGCTGAAGTATCGCTCGGTGGCATTCTTGAAGGATGCCGTCGCCGCGTTTGAAAAGATCTACCTGCCTGCCGGCAGGCATGGCGCATAATATGGCTATTCTCGATCGATTCAAAAAGAAGCCCTCCTCCCCCAAGGTTACGGAGGGCAAGCCCGATAAGAAAGCTTCGGCCAAAAAGCCGGTTGAAAAAAAAACCGACGCGCCCAAGGCGAGTGCGTTTTCGAACACCTTATTGCGTATGCCGCATGTCAGCGAAAAGGCCGCTCGTCTGGCTGATAAGGGAACATACGTCTTCCGTGTGCCGATGCGCGCCGAGAAAATCTCGATCAAGAAGGCGGTCGAATCCATGTACGGCGTACATGTCGACAAGGTTCGTATCGTTTCGACCCCGGGCAAGCCGATGCGTCGCGGGAAGCGGGTGAGCTATCGCCAAGACCGGAAAAAAGCACTCGTCACCTTGAAGAAAGGCGAAACGATCGCCCTGTACGAAGGCGTCTAATCCTATGCCGATCAAGAAACTTCGCCCCGTCACAAAAGGGGCACGCAACATCTCACGACAGGATTTCTCCGACATTACCTCATCGAAGCCGGAGAAGTCGCTCGTGACGATCAAGAAGCAGTTTGCCGGCCGAACGGGCGGTAAAATTACCGTGCGCCACCAAGGAGGCGGTCATAAGCAATATCTGCGCGACGTGGATTTTTCCCGCACGCGTTTCGACATTCCGGCCACGGTGCAGACGATCGAGTACGATCCGAATCGCGGCGCTCGCGTATCGCTCATCTTGTACAAGGACGGCGTGAAGAGCTACATTCTTCAACCGCATGGCTTGAAGGTGGGCGACACGGTTATCTCTTCGAAAACAGAAGCGGAAATTTCCGTCGGAAACCGCTTGCCGCTGGAAAAGATTCCGGTCGGCACGCCCGTGCACTCGGTCGAGCTTGTCCCCGGCAAGGGAGGCCAGCTTGGTCACGGCGCCGGCGCTCGCATCGAGTTCATGGCCGTGGAAGAAAAGTGGGCCGTGTTGAAACTTCCCTCCGGCGAAACGCGCCGCGTGCCGAAGTCCTGCATGGCCACCATCGGCACGGTTTCAAACGCCGACTGGCACCTTGTTCGCTGGGGCAAGGCCGGTCGCATGCGTCATCGCGGCATCAAGCCGACGGTTCGCGGTAAGGTGATGAACCCGGTCGATCACCCGCACGGCGGCGGCGAAGGCAAGCATCCGATCGGTATGAAGTACGCGAAAACGAAGTGGGGTAAGCACGCGCTTGGCGTAAAGACCCGCCGCGCGCATCTCGCCTCCGACACGCTTATCATCCAGCGCCGTAAGGGCAAGAAGCTGTAATCCTATGTCACGAAGTCTCAAAAAAGGGCCGTTTACCGACCCGAAGCTGCTCGCCAAAGTCCAAAAGGCGGGTCAAAACTCGAAAATCGTGATCAAGACCTGGTCGCGTGCTTCGGCGATCACGCCGGAAATGGTCGGGATGACCTTTGGCGTGCACAACGGCAAGCAGCATATCAACGTGTTCGTCGTCGAGAACATGGTCGGTCACAAGCTTGGCGAGTTTTCGCCGACGCGTAAGTTTACGCGTCATGGCGGCAAGCTTACCAAATCGCTGGACTCGACCGCACCCGCGCTCGCACCCGCGCCGATCGCCAAGAAATAAACTTATATGGATGTCCACGCTCACCTGCGCCAACTCCGCATGTCGCCCCGAAAAGTGCGACTGGTTGTGAATACCGTCCGCGGCTTGTCGGTTGCCGAAGCGGAAACGCGCCTCACCTTTTTGCCAAAGCTCGCGGCCAAGCCCGTGCTCAAGTTGTTGCGTTCCGCCGTTGCCAACGCGGAACACAACTTTCAGTTGAACCGCAACGATTTGTACATCCGTACGATCGTGGCGGACGGCGGCCCGACGCTGAAGCGTTGGCGCGCACGCGCATTCGGACGCACGGCGCCTATCCGCAAGCGCACGACGCACATCTCCCTCGTCCTCTCGGACGAAAAAAAAGCAAAAGTCAAAACGCAAAACCAAGAACTTCGCACGAAGAAGGAAGTTCGGGGTTCTAAGTTTTGAGTTCTAAGTTCAGTCTTCCTATGGGTCACAAAGTCCATCCAAAAATTTTCCGTATCAATACGACCACCACGTGGCCGTCGCGTTGGTTTGCGCGCGAAGACGCCTACCGTTCCCATCTTCGCCAGGACCTGGCCATCCGCCAGTTTTTGATGAGTGAATTGAAGAACGCGGCGGTGAACCGCATCGACATCGAGCGCTCGCGCGGACAGGCCACCGTGACGGTGCACACGGCAAAGCCCGGTCTCGTCATCGGTCGCTCCGGCGAAGGGATCGAAACCTTGAAAAAGAAATTCATGAAGAAGTTCTTCCCGATGTCAGCGAAGACGGTGCAGGTGAACCTGAACGTGGTCGAGGTCGGACGCCCGATGTTGGAGGCTACGCTCGTCGCCCAGGGCGTCATCACGGACCTTGAGCGTCGCATGCCGTTTCGCCGCGTGCTGAAGTTCGCGATTGAGCGCGTCAAGAAGGGCGGCGCCCTCGGCGTAAAGATCGCGGTTTCGGGTCGCTTGAATGGCGCGGAAATCGCGCGACGCGAGTGGCTCGCTTGGGGCAAGATTCCGCTCACCAACCTTCGTGCCGACATTGACTACGCACAGGATTCTGCGCAGACGATGGCCGGAACGATCGGTGTAAAAGTCTGGATCTATCGCGGTGACGTGTTCGCACAAGACCGTTTGAACCAGTACCAGCCGACGACGCCGACCCGACGCGACGGTCGCTTCGGTGCCATGCCTGCCGGCAGGCAGGGCCGCGGCGCCGGTGCGGGCGCCGGTCGCGGGCCGAGACGCGACTTTGATCGTCGCGACGTTCCCACGCCGGTTTCCGCTCCCACGGAAGCTCCGGTTCCGGTCGAAGCTCCGACTCCTGACGCGCCGGTCGCTTAACCTTCACACTTATGTTGATTCCAAAAAAAGTGAAGCACCGCAAGTGGCACAAAGGACGCGCGCGCAATATCCGCACCGCGTCCGACAAGATCGAGCTCGCTTTTGGCAGCTACGGTCTCAAGGCCACGACGCCGTCCTGGGTTTCGAGCCAGCAGATTGAAGCCGGCCGCCGCGTGCTCACGCGCTACATCAAGAAAAGCGGCAAGGTCTGGATCCGTATTTTTCCGGACAAGCCGATCACAAAGAAGGGGAATGAAGTACCGATGGGTTCCGGCAAAGGGGCGGTCGACCATTACGTGGCGGTCGTAAAGCCGGGCACCATCATTTACGAGATGGACGGTTTGCCGGCCGACCAGGCCAAGAAAGCGCTGCAAAGCGCGGCCTATAAGCTCGGCTCCGTGTGTAAATTCGTTAGCAAATAGCCTATGGAAGCCAAGGAACTCAAGTCAAAAACGCCGGCCGAACTCACCCGACTCGCGGACGAGCTTCGCGCCGAGCTGCGTACGATCCGTTTCAAGGTCGCGACCCGCCAGCATGGAAGGGTTCACGACATGAAACGCATTCGACGCGATCTGGCCCGCGTGGAAACCATACGATCCGCCTCCTAATCTCCTATGAACGCCACTCTTACTCCATCCGCATCGAGTCGCCGCCTTCAGGGCGTCGTCGTCTCGACCGCGATGCAAAAGACCGCCGTGGTCAAAGTTGACCGCCGTGTCCCACACCCGAAGTACGGGAAGTACTTCACGATCTCCAAAAAGTTCAAGGTACATGACCCGGAGGGTAAGGCTGCGGTCGGCGATACGGTCGAATTCGCCGAGTGTCGACCGATTTCACGCGATAAGCGCTGGACCTACGTGTCCACCGTTTCCGCCGCTCAATAATATGGTGCAACATCGATCCATGCTGTCCGTCGCGGATAACTCCGGAGCCAAGCTGCTCCAGGTGATTAACGTGCGCGGCGGATACAAAAAACGCTACGGCAAGCTCGGCGACCTCGTGACCTGTGTCGTGAAGTCGGCGACACCGCGCGGTCTCGTCAAGAAATCGGACATCGTGCATGTCGTGCTCGTGCGTACCCGCAAGGAGACGCGCCGCCCGGACGGGACCTACGTCCGTTTCGACGACAACGCGGCCGTGATCATCGACGAGAAGACAAAGGATCCCAAAGGAACCCGTATCTTCGGTCCGGTGGCGCGTGAATTGCGAAGCCGAGGGTTTGCGAAAATCATCTCCTTGGCTCCCGAGGTCGTCTAACCTTATGTACAAGTTCAACCTCAAAACCGGCGACGAAGTGATCGTGATCGCCGGCAAAGACAAGGGCAAAAAGGGGAAGGTCATGCAGGCCTTTCCCCGCTTGAATCGCGTCGTCGTTGAAGGCGTGCGCATAACCAAGCGCCATCTCCGCACACGCAAGGCAGGGGAGAAGGGCCAGATCGTAGAAGTGTCGATGCCGATTCACGCATCAAACGTGATGCCCCTCGTTGCAGGGAAGGCGAGCCGCCACACCAAGGCTCGCGAGCAGAAGTAATCATCTATGAAGACGCTCAAAGAACGCTATCAGGCCGCCATTCGCCCCGCTCTTATGAAGGAGCTGGGGATTAAGAATGTCATGGCCGCGCCCCGGGTCACCAAAGTCACGGTGTCCGTGGGTTTGTCGCAGGCGATCAAAGAACCGAAGGTTCTTGACACCGTCGAGCAAACGCTTCTGCGCATCACGGGTCAGGCTCCGATCAAGACCAAGGCCAAGAAGTCCATCGCGAGCTTCAAGATTCGCGAGGGCATGGTCGTGGGCACGATGGTGACTTTGCGCGGAGATCGCATGTGGGACTTTCTCACGCGACTCACGCAATTCACCTTCCCGCGCATCCGCGATTTTCGTGGCATCTCGTCCAAGGTCGTGGACGAACGCGGCAACCTCTCCATCGGCTTCCGCGAGAACCTCGCGTTCCCGGAAATCCGCGCCGACGAGGTCGAGCGCGTACACGGTTTGCAGATCACCGTCTCGACGACGGCCGGCGACCGCGCAAAAGGCCTCGCCTTGTTCAAAGCCCTTGGCTTCCCTTTCACCGAGTAATCCTATGGCCACTCAAGCACAAATCGCCAAATCCAAGCGCAAGCCCAAGTTCTCCACGCGAGAAGTCCGTCGATGCTGGCGCTGCGGTCGCAAGCGCGGCTACATGCGTGACTTCGGCATCTGCCGCATCTGCTTCCGCGAGTTAGCTACTCGCGGCGAATTGCCCGGCGTGACCAAATCCAGCTGGTAACCTCCTATGTATACCGATCCCATCAGCGACTTCCTGACCCGCCTGCGCAATGCCCAGGCCGTCGGCCACGAGACCATGAAGGTCCCGGGGTCGAGATTGAAGTACGCCATTGCTAAAATCCTCGAGCGCGAAGGCTACGTCGGCTCCGTGAAGGAGTCGCACGAAGGCCCGAAGTCCGTCATCGATATCACGTTGAAATACGACCAAAAGACTCCGGCGATTCGCGCCGTAAAGCGTATTTCGACGCCGGGTCGCCGTATCTATCGCGGTGCCGACGACCTGCCGAACGTCCTTTCGGGTCAGGGGATTGCCATCATCTCGACGTCCGCCGGCGTGATGACGAATCGCGAAGCGCGTCGTCGCCGTCTCGGAGGTGAAATCCTCTGCGAAGTGTACTAACCTAACTTTTATCGTATGTCCCGTATTGGAAAGAAGCCGATCATCCTGCCCTCGGGCATCGACGCGAACGTCGATGCCGGGAAGGTGATCGTGAAGGGCCCGAAGGCCTCGCTCACGGTCGAGATTCCACCGCATGCAAAGGTGGAGCTTGGCGGTGAGCCGAAGACGCTCACGGTCACGGTTGAAGATCCGGAGAACGTGAAGCAACGCGCGCTTTGGGGACTCACTCGCCAGCTTGTCGCAAATGCCGTGGCCGGGCTTCAGACGCCATTTGAGAAATCCCTCGAATTTGTCGGCGTAGGTTATAAGGTCGCTTTGGAAGGCAAGAACGTCGCGATGGACGTGGGATTCTCCCACCGCGTCATGTTCCCGATCCCCGAAGGCCTCGAAGCGAGCGTCGACAAACAGGTCTTGACCCTGAAGTCGCCCGACAAGCATCTCTTGGGTGAAACCGCCGCGCAAATCCGCCGCATTCGCCCGCCTGAGCCGTATAAGGGCAAGGGTATAAAATATATGGACGAGGTCGTCCGCCGCAAGGCCGGTAAGACCGCGAAATCCGCCTAATCTCCTATGACGAATCTCAAGCGAAAAACCGCCAAGGACCGCCGCATCGCGCGCGTGCGCATGATCGTGCGCGGCACCGCGGAGCGTCCGCGTCTGGCCGTCGTCCGTAGCCTGAAGCACATCAGTGTCCAGGTAATTGACGATGTCGCCGGCCGCACGCTTGTCACCGCCACCGACGCCGACATCAAGGCGAAGGGCAAGAAGAAGACGGAAGTTGCGACGTTGGTCGGGAAACTGATCGCCGAACGCGCGACGTCGAAGGGGATCACGAAGGTCGTGTTTGACCGCCGTGACAAGCGATACCATGGCCGGGTCAAAGCCGTCGCTGACGGCGCCCGCGTGGCCGGTTTGATTTTTTAATCGTATGAACGAAGAACAGAAACAAGAACAGAAGACGCCCGATGCGGGCGCCGCGGCTCCGGCTTCGGATCGCCGCCCGGGCGGACGTCCGGGCGCGTTTCGTGGCGGACGCGGCGGCGGCCCGGGCGGACGCGGCGGTCAGGGAGGTCGCGGTCGCGGCCCCGGCGGTCGCGGTCGCGGTCCGCGCGCCGACGTGCCCGCGGAAGCCGACTACGAGGAAAAGAACCTCGAAATCGCGCGCGTTACGCGCGTCACCAAGGGCGGAAAGCGCATGCGCTTCCGCGCGCTTACCGTGATCGGTAACCGCAGCGGTCGCGTGGGCTTCGGTCTCGCGAAGGCCGTGGATGTCGCCGGCGCGACGTCAAAGGCGATCACGCAGGCGCGCAAGGCGTTGCTCACGGTGCCTCTCGTCAATGAAACGATCCCGCATGCCGTCACGGCCAAATTCGGCGCCGCCGTTGTACTCCTCAAACCCGCTCCGAAAGGCGCCGGTATCAAGGCGGGCGGCGCGGTGCGCTCGGTGCTGGAGCTTGCGGGCATTCCAAACGTCGTGTCGAAGATTCTCGGCTCGTCGAACAAGATCAATAACGTGAAAGCCACGTTTGCCGCGTTGAAGATGCTTCGCATGCCGACCAAGACGTCGGATGCGGCCGCTCCGGCCAAGGCCGACGAATCGGTTTCGAAGTCGAGCTAAGCTCGACGAATAACCAAACGCTTATGTCACTCTCACTCCATACCCTCAAACCCGCCCACGGTTCCCGTGAAAAATCGTTCCGCATCGGACGTGGACACGGTTCGGGTCGCGGCAAAACGGCCGGTAAGGGAACCAAGGGCCAAAAGGCCCGCTCGGGCGGTCGCAAAAAGCTCAAGCTCAAGGGCTTGAAGCAGATGCTGCTCGGATTCCCCAAGAACCGCGGCTTTCAGAGCCGTTTCCCGGACGCTCGTGCGATCCCGGTTTCGCGTCTCGACGCGTTTGACGCGGGCGCAACGGTCTCCGTCGCTTCGTTGAAAGATTTGGGTCTCATGCGCCGTCGCGACGTGTCCGCGAAGATCGTCGGAACGGGCTCGATCAAGAAGGCGCTCAAGATTACGGACGTCAAAGTGACCGCCGGCGCCAAGGCCGCGATTGAAGCGGCGGGCGGCTCCGTGGCGATCTCAAAAAAAACCAAGCCGAAGTCGAAGTCAAATAACAAATAGCGAATAACAAATATCAACCCGATACTTGTTACTTGATACTTGAAACTCGATTCATATGTGGGACAAGCTGCTCAAAGCCTGGAACGTGAAGGAGGTTCGGAACGGACTGTTGTTCGTCTTGGCGATGATGGTGATCTTCCGGGTCACCGCCAATATTCCGTTGCCCGGCATCGACTTGGTGGCGTTGAAGCAGCTGTTCGACACAAACCAGGCGCTCGGGTTATTGAATCTGTTTTCCGGCGGAACGATTCGTAACTTCGGCATCGTTGCGCTTGGCGTTGCGCCGTACATCACGGCCTCCATCATTTTCCAGCTCATGGGGATGATTTCTCCGACGATTGAAGAAATCCAAAAGGACGGGGAGTCGGGTCGCCGCAAGATTAATCAGTGGACGCGCATGTTGACGGTGCCGCTCGCCTTTATCCAGGGGTTCGGTTTGCTGCAGATATTGAAGCAGTCCAGCGTTCCCGTGCTCACGACGAACAACACGTTGCATATCGTCATGATCTTGTGCGCGATGACGGCCGGCAGCATGTTCCTCACGTGGATCGGCGAACTGATCACCGAGAAGAAGGTCGGCAACGGCATCTCGCTTCTCATCTTCGCCGGCATCGTGGCGGACTTGCCCAACCTCACCTCGCAGTTCTTCATCGCGTATGATTCGTCCCAGTTGTTTACCGTGTTGGTGTACGCGGCGATCGGACTCCTTACCGTTGCGGGCGTCGTCTTCGTCTCCGAAGGGCAGCGCAACGTGCCGGTGCAGTACGCGCGGCAATCGAGCGGGATGAGCGGCTCGGTGGGCGGCGTCGCCTCGTCTCTGCCGTTGCGCGTGAACCTTACGGGCGTGATTCCGATTATTTTTGCGATCTCGCTTCTCCTGTTTCCTTCGATGATCGCGCAGTTCTTCATCCAGGCGCGTTCAGCGTGGCTTGCCCAAACGGCAAACTGGATATTGATCACGCTCCAAAACCAGTTGATATATGGTTTGCTCTACTTTGGCTTGGTCGTGCTGTTTACCTATTTCTACACCACGATCGTGTTTCAGCCGGAGCAAGTCGCGGAAAACTTGCAAAAGCAGGGCGGCTTCATTCCGGGTATCCGTCCGGGGCGTCCGACGGCTGAGTATTTACAGGTGGTGATCAACCGTATCACGCTCGGTGGTGCGCTGTTCCTGGGATCGATCGCGGTCTTGCCGATTGCCGCGCAGGCGTTTACCGGCACGACGATGCTCGCCATCGGAGGCACGTCATTGCTCATCGTGGTGTCCGTCGTTATCGAATCCATCAAACAGATCCAGTCGCAACTCACCATGCGTGAGTACGACGTATACTGACGGAGGATGTATGATGTCAGAGGTCGGATGTCAGAACTTTTTACGGGCCACAACATCTGGCATCATACATCTAACATCTAACATCGTATGAGGCGCAAGAAGCTTCGTGCCGTGTTCTTCGGCCCGCAAGGAGCAGGCAAAAGCGTGCAGGCGCCTTTGCTTGCCGAGCGCTTTAATGTGCCGCTCGTCTCTTCGGGCGAGGCGTTTCGCGCGGAGATCGGCGAGAATACGGCCATCGGCGATCTCGTGTCGGAGTACGTCATCGCGGGCATGTTTGCGCCGGATGAATTGGCGAACGCCATCTTGGCCAAGCGACTCAAGGGGCTTGATCCGGATGCCGGATGCGTGTTTGACGGCTATCCGCGAAACGTCGAGCAGGCCGAGACGCTCGACCGGCTCGCTCGCGTGACGCTTGCCATCCAGCTCAAGATTTCCGATACGCGCGCGATTAAGTGCTTGGCGGGACGATTGGTTTGCGTCTCGTGTCATGCGACATTGCATCGCGACGGCATGACAACCGGCGCCGGACTAAAGGCGTGTCCCGTTTGCGGCGGCAAGCTCTCCGCGCGTCCCAAGGACGAGGAAGAGGCCGTACGCCGCCGCCTCGCGGCGTACCATTTCATCACCGAACCGATGGCGGCATATTATCGTCAACGCGGCGTGTTACTTGCGGTAAACGGGGAACAGACGGTGTCCGACTTGTTTGATGAATTGACAAAAAAGCTCGCCAAACTGGGATTCGTCGCTTAAAGTAGCTTTCAGGTTTCAGCTTCGATCTGACACCTGACATCTGAAACCTGCTACCTATGTCCCTGATTAAGACACCGGAAGAAATCGCCAAGCTCCGTGAAGGCGGAGTTATTTTGTCGCGCGTGCTGCGTGAAATTCGTGAGGCGTGCGTTGCGGGAGTCACCTCCGAAGAACTCGACGCGATTGCGCGCAAGCGTTTTGCCGAAGTCGGTGCGACGCCGTCTTTTCTTGATTATAAAATTGATCCGGAGGGTCGTGGATTTCCCGGCGCGCTCTGCGTCTCCATCAACGACGAAGTCGTGCACGGACTTCCGATTCCGGCGCGTACGATCAAAAACGGCGACATCGTCGGATTGGATATCGGCATGTGGTACAAGGGGCTCGCGACGGACATGGCGACCACGGTCATTGTCGGTGAAACGGATGAACGCACGCGCCGGCTTGTCACGGATACGCGCGAGGCATTGACCGTCGCTCTTTCCGTCGTGCGCGCCGGCGCCTTTATTCACGAGATCGGCAATGCGATCGAGGATCTGATCAAGCCAAAAGGGTATGGCATCGTGCGCGATTTGGTCGGTCACGGCGTGGGGCATGCCGTGCACGAAGAACCGCAAATTCCGCACTATCGTGAACGGCATGCGCCGCAGATCAAAATGCAGGAAGGAATGGTGCTTGCGATCGAACCGATGATTACACTTGGCGACTGGCGGGTGTATCTCAAGGGGGACGAGTGGGGGATCGCGACGCAGGACGGTTCCACGGTCGCCCATTTCGAATTGACGATCGCGGTGACGAAAGATGGATACGAATTGATTACGCCGTGGCCGGACCTCCAATAAATAAAGAGCAAAGAACAAAGAGCAGTTTCGATAGGAGCTGCTTGTGAACGAGTAATTACTTCAAGTCACGGTGCAGACCATCAACCATTAGCGCAACGGTGTTTTTAGATTACGGGCCAATGTCCGAATTGAATCCATCAATTCGCCGCGACCGGCTTTTGTTTCCGCCGAATGCGCGACGATGATGGCATTTGGATACGTGATACCGAGCGTGCGCATCAGGCCCGTTTGTTCCGAGTGCGAGAGTTTATCGATTTTGTTCGCGACAAGAATGGACGGGATACCGGAGCGATTCAACGCGGCGAGCATATCGCGGTCAAGATCCGTCGGACCGAGTCTCGCGTCCATAATCACGACGGCGCCGGCCAGCGGGCCGGCTTCTTCCAGATATCCGATGATCAGATCGCGCAACGTGTCTCGCCGGTCATGCGATGCTTTTGCGTATCCGTATCCGGGCAAATCAACCAACACAAAATCTTTCCCGAATGCGAACAGGTTGATGAGCTGCGTGCGTCCCGGCGTTCCACTTGTTTTTGCCAGCTTTTTATCGTTCGCCAGCGAGTTGATCAGCGAGGATTTGCCTACGTTCGAGCGACCTAAAACCGCCATCTGCGGCGGCCCGTCTTGCGGGACTTGTTTTGGCTCGGAGTAGCTTTTGAGAAACGTGGCTTCGTGCATGGATGCAGTTAACAAGAAAACCAGAAAAATAGCTAGGGTAAGAGCTATTCAACGTACTTCGCCGGTTCGTACACGTTCCTTGCGTTCCAGAGCATCCAGCCGGAGGCGCCGGCGTCGCGGGCGGCTTTGATTTGGGCTTCGATGCGGGCGGCGGTGTAGACGGCGCCGATGTCGAAGTCTTGGAGCCACGGGCGGAACTTCTGACGGCTCGAAGTGGGGGAGATGAAATGATCGGCTTCCAGCATTTCCGCGCCTTTATCCAAACTTTGCTTTACGATTTCATACGGATACAGCGCGGGATTGCCGAATCCCCGGAAGCCGTCGGGATAATGCGACGGATAGACCATGGGCGAGACGAAGTTCGCATTCGGATACACGTCCTCGAGCCGTTGACCGATACCGAAATGCGAAGAGCTCCAAAACGTCATGCCGAAGACGTCGTACGACACGATTGCGCCTTCATCGCGCAGTACGTTGAGCGCGTCGAAGAACGCGCGCATCACGACTGCTTTGTCCGCGTTTTGCGAGAGGGGATAGCGGATGGTCGAGAGGACGCCGTCGGACGGGAAGCGTACATAGTCGTATTGGAGCTCGTCGAATCCGGTGGCGAGCGCTTCCCGACCGAGCGCGATCGCGTACTCGGCGACTTCGGGCGCGGCAGGATCAAGCCAAGCGGCGCCGGTTTTGTCGCGCCACAATCCTCCGCCCGTGCGTTGCACCGCGATTTTCGCGTGCGCGGACGCGAACACGGAATCGCGCATGATCGCGATACGCGCGATGCGATAGATGTTCTTTTCGCCCAACTCGTCCATGACGGCGCGCACATCCCGTATCGGAGGCGCATCCATCGCGTAGGGCACGAGCGTCTCGTCTTGCGGAATAAAGGCGAGCGCGCCGTTGTCCATTTTTACGTCGATGACGACCGCGTTCAGACCGCGATCCGTCATGTATGTCGTCAACGCGCGCCGCTTGCTCGCATCCCCGGCCGTGACGGCCGTCCAATAGATTCCGCGCACTTCTTCCGGAAGCGCGACGCGGACAGGCCCCGGGTTAACGGGTTCGATTGAGATGGGCGTCGCAACGGGTGTCTCCGCTTCGGCGGCCACCTGTTCCTTGACGCTTTCCACGACTCGCGAAGTTTTGGAGAGAATCCCGTACCCGCCCAGCCCGAGCAACGAGACGACAAGTCCGATCGACAGCGCGATCCTGACGACCTCGCGACGCGAACGGAGCCGTTCCATATTGTTGGAGTGTAGTCCACAGCTCCGCTTGACGCCACTTCCGACTCTTATCTCAAGTTTGCGCCTGACGTGAGGGCGTTTGGCTATCTCCAATCGATCTCTTTTTTGCCGTGTTCTTTCAGATACGTATTCGTCTTGCTGAAATGCCGGCAGCCAAAGAATCCGCGATCGGCCGAGAAGGGCGAAGGATGCGGCGACGTAAGGACCAAATGCTTTGCTCTATCGATCACCTCGCCTTTTTGTTGCGCGTAGGCGCCCCACAGGAGAAAGACGAGATGCTCGCGCTTCTCCGACAACGCGTTCACGATCGCGTCCGTAAACGCTTCCCATCCGTGACGCTGATGCGATCCCGGCCTCCCGCCTTCAACCGTCAACGTCGCGTTCAGGAGCAGGACGCCTTGTTTGGCCCAACGATCAAGATCGCCGCTCGGGTTCGTTTTGATCGATAAATCGCTATTGATTTCTTTGAAGATGTTTTGCAGCGACGGCGGGATGCGCAGGCCCTCGTGCACTGAAAAACTTAATCCGTTCGCTTGCTTCGGACCGTGATACGGATCTTGTCCCAGGATGACGACCTCGACCGTGTCAAACGGGCACGCGTCGAGCGCATGAAAGATTTCACTCGGAGGCGGATAGACGGTCCGCACGCCATACGCATCACGCACAAAGGCGCGCAGTTCCGCGAAATACGGCTTTTCGAACTCTGTTTTGAGCTCGCGTTTCCAGGACGGGTCAAGACGGATCTGCATGGGGATCAGCATAGCAAACGAGCGCCTGTGTCTGAAAACTGCTATGCTCTCGTAAAAGAATATGAATCAGAAAAAGAAAGATCGCTCCTTTGATATTGGGTTGACCGTTTTCGGCATCGCGCTTGCGGCCATCATCGTTTTCATCATCCTATTCGCCTTCATTCCGCGTCCGGGCATCGCGCCGTTCGACGGGAGAGTGGACGGGTCGACCAAAGCTCCTTCCGCGACGCCCGAAATGGAGACGCAGCGCTTCGTCGGCGTCCTTCCTTGTGACGACTGCGACGGCGTCCGTACGGAGCTTCTTTTGCGAAGCGACGGGACGTTCCGTTTGACGGAGACGTATCTCGGGCGTATCGCGAGCCGTCCGGTCGTCGAGGCGGGGAAGTGGACGACGCTCCGTGGAAACGCGCGCGATCTGGACGCCGTCGTCTATCGCATCAATTATGACAAGCTCACGACGGCGCGTAACTATCTCCTCCTTCCGGACGGGAACGTCAAACAGGTGGAGGAGAACCAGGAAGCATTCCCGAACGCATTGAATTATACGTTGGAGAAGCAATAACAAAAAAGATCGAGCTCAGCTTATCAACTCTCCCTCGTCACCCACAACAATCCGATACCAAGAAGGAAAAAGACGAACTGAAGCGCGCGTCGTTTCACGGACGATTCTTCCTTGATCTCGGAAAGCAAATTCGTACACGCCATGTAGATGAATCCGCCGGCGGCAAACGGGAGCGTATATGCGGTCAGCCCTTCGACATATTCCTGCGCGACGAAGACGCCGCCGATGCCGATCAAGATCGTGAGCGCGACAAGACCGTTCAAGAGCAGCGCCTTTTTCTTGGCGAAGCCCGCATGAATCAGAATGCCGAAGTCTCCGACTTCCTGTGGGATTTCATGCAACGCGACAGCAAACGTGGTAGCCCATCCGAGCGCCGGATTTACGAGAAACGCCGAACCCATCACGATGCCGTCGGTTATATTGTGGACGGCATCGCCGATGAGATTGAGCCAGCCGACGGGTCGTCCCGGCGAGCATGAGGCGTGCCCGTGCTTGTGATGATCGTGAAATTGATGCCCGCCGTGACAGTGATAAATCCAGAAGGCGGAATCGAGGATAAAGAATATGATAATGCCGATCAGAACGATCGGCAGCGCCTGCGCGTTCAACTCGATGGCTTCCGGCAGGAGATGAAAAAAAGCGCCGCCAAGCAGGGCGCCAGCCGCGAACGCGACCAAGCCCAACAACAGTCGTTCAAGTAATTTTTTTGCGATAAGAAGACTTCCAAAACCGACAAAAGCCATGGTCGCAACCAGAAGACCGGCCAAGAGGGCGCTCAAAAGCGGTGTCATAGGCCGAGATGTAGCACGCGACCGACCAGAACGCCAACGCCAATGGCGATGCCGCCGAGCAATAGCATCCGCAGCCCGGTGCGGTACCCGCGTGAGCCGAAATAGCGCGCGCCAAGGAAACCGAGCAGGAACAAGGCGAGGCACGAAGCGGCGATGGAGGCGAAAAAGGCCGTGTTTCGTTCAAGCAGGACGTAGGGAAAGAGCGGGATGAATCCGGCCAGCGCATAGGATGCGAACATGATGGCGGCGCCGGTCACGGAACGGCGCTCGGTCCCGGTGGAGTGCTCAACGTACTCCTCGGCAAACGATTCCGAAAGCAGCGAGCCTACGCCCATGGAAAGCGCCTCGACCGCGATCAGGATGCCGCCCGTGAGCAGGATAGTTTGTCGCGGAACATCGGCGGCGACCACTCCTGCAAGCAATCCCACGGTTGAGACAAGACTGTCTTCGACGCCGAAGATAAAATTACGGGTAAAGAGCGCGCGTATCTTTTTTTCCGTTATACGAGCCATAGGATCGTGACAATATTACCATTTTCCGGCTGTGTTAGGACATCTATGTCCAGATGTTCATACGGTTGTGGAGTTATTGATCGTTCCCATAGCAAACCTCTTCAAAAACAACTTCTCGCCTTCAGAATATCAGAAGCGTTGATCGACGCGCCGGCTTTGATTTCATCCACGCGTCGTTGTCCGAGTTTTTCAACCGCGCACGCTTCTTGTTGTGACGTCACGGAGGTCGGGATGTCTTCTTTTTTCACGCCGGCCGCTTCAAGGAGCGCTTCCCGGTCGCCTTGAAGCGCCTTCGGATTCGTGACGGCGAGCTTGGCGAGTATGCCGCCGATGATGAGCGTGAAGATCAGAACACAAACACCAAGCACGATGAGTATTGTTTTTCCGGCCCTGCGCTTCTTTGGAGGTTCCATGAATCAGAGCCCCCGGTCGGAGTATTGATGAAGAGAAAGAAGAAAGGTCATATGATATATAGTATAGGTTTTTTCGCAAAGCCGGAACCGGTAATCACTTCTCCTTCCATTCCGTGACGTGTCCCGCCTCGATTTCGATCGGATGGGCGAACCGAAGCGTCGCGATTTGATGACGTGAGAGCAGGGAATAGTGTCGGATGTCGCACAAGTGGTTCACGACGAACCAATTGTCTTCTTCATTCGTCATCCAGCCCCAGGAATCGAAACGAGAAAGATCGACCGGACGTGAATAGCTGCGCAAGGTCTTGAATCCGTCCGGATCAAAATATTCGTGGAAGTAAGATAAAACGAGCTCCCGTAGCGTGCGATACACGGGCTCGCGATAGCGCAGTACGGCATGGTTCGTTTTTCCGACCGCGCCCCAGCATCCGTGCTGCTTGAATGGCGCAACGACGTGGTCCTGGTCGTGTTTGCAACTCGTGAGATCGAGAAGGAGCGGTCGTTGTCCGTGGATCCGAAACGCGAGCGCGGCCAACATCGCGCCCTCGATGCAATGCGCGCGCCGTTCGCGTATCACGCGGCGAGGGGAGAGGCAGGTGTCGCCTTCGGGTTCGAAATTGATCGGCAATGTGTCGAGATAGTCCTGAATCTTTCTGGGCGTATTCAAACGGCGCAGGACGCGCAATTCGTTTTTTGTCAGGCCGAACATGTTGCAAGTCTATCAGAAAAGACGGAACATTCATCGGATATTTCACATGGAGAACAACTCCCATTGGCCGGTGGAAACGTCGACGCGCAGCACCAGCATTTGCAAGATCAGGAGAAAAGCCCCTTCCCCAAACATGCTGTATTTCGGATTGGCATAGGAGGCAAGCAAACCGCCGCCGCCTCGTTCCGCTACATCCCGCTGCGTGACTTGCCACAGCGTGTCGCCGAGCGCGTTTAGGGCGGTGAGGACCCATCGTTTTTTTTCGATCGTCTCGTAACTTAAGACGATAACGACGATGCCGTTTGGGGTGTCGATGTGCCGCAAGATGATTGGGAACACAAGGCCGATGTCTTCCTTGATGACGTTTCCTTTGGCATCAAGCAGCGGGGCGCGCATGGTGGGAGGGATTCGCACGGAGTCCAACCCGACAAACGGTTGAGCCGTGACAACCGATTCAGGCGTCGCTCCGGGGATGGGTTGTTCGTGCCAGAGCCCCGCTAGGTCCATGATGCGCAACATCCCGCGTTCAGGCACGAGTTCCATCCGTTGGCCGTCCGGGACCAGATCCCTGAATCGATCGATATCCGTCAAGGTGATGCGATCCGTCGAAAGATCGTATCGAAAAAAATGCGTTCCGTTCGCCGTCACCCCCATGACGGACTCGTTGGTCAGCACGGTTTCGCGTTCATCAATGTCGGCGGGGATCAGTTTTCGGACGAGGAGATTTCCGTTTCGCACGTCGACCACTTTTAGACAGTGATTCATCGCTCCGCCGCCGCGGCCTGCGCTGTGCCGAACGAGCAAGAGGTACGGATCCGCATATGCCGCGACGGAGGTATACCTGTTCCAATAACACCCAAGCTGACGCGACCCGATTACGATCAACCCGGATACGACGATCACGCTTACAAAGCTGTAGAGAAAGATCAATGGGGATTTGTTCATATCCGGCATGGTAGCAGGCCGCCCATCTATTACGGATTTCCCAGTTCCGCGAGCAGCGCATCGGTGAGACGCTGTTCTTCCTCCGCGTCCGCGCTCAGTTGGATGGCCGTCAGGGTCGCGGAGAAGTCGGCATATTTCATCGGGAATTGCTGTTCGAAGATGCGCGCGAACCGGTCTTCGTCCCCGGAGAAGTAGAGGGTGGTGAGATCCGAAAGACCAATCTTTTCCGCCACTTTTTCCATCACGTTCGTGAGATGTTCATACCCCGCGAAATCATCGATTTCAAATACGGGATCCATAAGGATGATCGCCTCTTTCGTGGTCGTGATTTCGAACAGAGACGTCAGCGATTCTTCCAGCGCGCTGTCCAACGGTTTCTTTCCATGCGAGTAATAGTGTAGATTTTCATGGATGGACGTCGTGAGTGTGGCCGCAAACAACGTCGCATACGGCGTGACGCCGGGAGGCGGGTTATCCTTATCGATGATCAGGAGTTGAACCGTATCCGGCTCGTTGAATGTTCCGACTTCTTTCAGGATGTCGCGCGGGTTTGAGAGGAAGTTTTGGTAGGCCTCTTCCCACTCCGGCAAAAGTTCTCGGGCCCGCTCCCCGTCTCTGCCGCCGCGCGCCGCGTAGGATTTCAAGTTGGCGATGGTATCGATAAATTCTTTCATGGTGCGGTCTTTTTGCGACTGTCGGAGACTCCCGTAGGCTTCCGTGGTCAAGAATTCATAGTTCGGTTTTCGTTTTCCTTTTGTGAGAAGAGCGGCGCGGACATGATTCTGCTTGTTCAGAAGTTTTTCCGTCAACAAAGGAAGGATTTTCTTCGCGAAGGGGACTTCGGTTTTCCGAACGACCAGGACATGGCCCGGCAGCCACATCTGCGAAACAGGCAGTTTGTCGAGGAGCGTGTTCTCCATGCGATTCTGCCAAAGGTAACGGGGGATCGCGACGGCTTCCATCGCCGATCGTTGCGAGCCTTTGGCATTCGTCGCGGCGATGATCACGTTCGCGGTGAAAAACGAATCGTCGTTGACGATGGCCGGCGGCGAGGGATTCGCAGCGATTTTGCTCACGATTATGTCCGGATCGGTTTCTGCGCCCAGAGCCTTGAGCGTTTCCGGCCGCTGCAAATCCACGGCCCATTGGCGTATGGCGGATCCGGCTTGCCGCATGATGACGGCTTCCGCGAGTTTCAAGCCCGCCGCCTGGACCAGGAGGCCGATCACCATCAACAAGATCAGTGCTCCGAACAGAGAGAGGGGAATGAGTCCGATTCGCATCGCCCAACGTTTGAACCGTCCCTTGGTTTTTTTCGACCGACGCCACAGGGCCCATACGATCCAGATGCTGAACGGCAGCAAGAGCCATCCAGCGGTGGAGAAGTGTATTTGGTATCCCGTCTCCGTCATGAGCCGGTCCATCACGGAATACGTCGTCGGGATGTCTTCGAGGCTGCGCGGAAGGTTTTGGAACAATTCACCGCCTTCATGAAGAAACAGATCCGCCCCCACCGTGTACACGCGGAAACCGGCATACGCGAATGCCAAAATGGTTACCGCGAGCAGGATCAGAAAAGTATTTTTCGGACCGAATTTCGAAAAAGCGGGATGTGCAGTTATTTTTGCGGGAAGGGGCATATGGAGAAAGAGATCTTTATTACGAGGATGTTGAAGGAGAAGGACCGATGTAGATAAACAGGTTGGCAATCAGCACGAGAGTCATCTCCGCGACGATAAACCATTTGCCGATCTTGTCGTATTGCATTTGTTTTGGAGTCGGTTTTGTTTGTGCGTTCACGCGTGCGACCTGTCGCGGGATGGTCACAAAATCGAACAGGAGAACGAGGATGCTATACAGGGCACGAAGCATGACAAGGGGATAGGTGATGCCCACGGCGTAACTGATATTAGGCGCCGTCGTCATATACCCGATAACAAAAGCGATCAGCCAAACCCACAAGACGAGATAGGAAAGCCCGCGCCGCGTCCTGCCCAAATAAAACTGGTGGACGCCGAAAAGTCCGAGAAAAACCGCCAAGAGATAAGAGATGCCGACGGAACGTTTTCGAAAGGGGATGGGCATAATATGCTCTTATATGCGCACATCATAACATATTACGGAACTTTGATCTCATCGTTGTAAATGACATGAGTGTGATATCAGTCAGCGTCGAATTTCCGTATTCGATAGTTTTGCGGCGATCTGGTCGAGATCCTGTTTGGAGTATGGATTGCCAGAAATATCGAACACGCGCAATTGTGTGAGGTTGCCGAGTTCCATCGGGAGGCCAGTCAATTTATTATTCGAGACATCCAAAGTTTCGAGACGTTTCAGTTGTCCGAGTTCTGCCGGTAGTCCGGTGAGATTGTTCCCACTCAGGTCGAGAGCCTTTAATTTTTGAAGTTGCTGTATTTGGGATTGAGGTGCCCCGGTTAATTCGTTGTCCGATAGATCGAGTAGCTCAAGCGTGGTTTTCGAAAACACGTCCGATGGGATCGCGGTGAGTCCGCGGCCGCTCAAATCAAGCTCGCTTCCCGTGGTTGCTTGTGGTTGAGTCGGCGGTTGTCTGCTTGGTATCGTCAGCCTGGCTGAGTTTGTCGAGCATCCTGCGCCAAGAAGAGCCAAAATGAGCGCAAGGGGAAGGTATTTGTTCATACGGTCACTTTATCACAGAACACCTAAAAATAGGGTTTTATGAAGCATGCTATACTCTCGACTCTGGATTCATTTCTATGACCGACCTCAACGAAATCCATACCCGCATGCGCGCAACACGCGCCGAGAAAAAGAAGGTATCCGAAATCTTTCGTGACGTATTTGATCAGTCGGCACCGTATCAAGAGGCGTTGGAAAAAATCAAAGAACTTAAAATAAAAAAAATGCAGTTGGAACATGAGATCCGTTCCGGTCTCAAGAGCGAGATGGAACAGCTGGATCGATTAAAACTCGATCTTCAATCCGACGCCGTTCTCTTAAGTGATGCGGCCCTCACCAAATTGATGAAAGGAGAGACCGTTGAGATTACCGACGAGAACGACGTGAAGTACGAACCGAGTTTTAAAGTCACCTTTAAGAAAGCTCAGTAGCTTTTGCCGCGAGTGCGCCCAAATCCAAGGTTTCATCAAACTTAATTTGATCCACGAACTCCGGAGAGTGGCTCACCATTATCAAGCCGCCCTTATACGCGTCGATCGCTTTTGCAATCACCGGCAAATGTCGAAAATTGATGTGATTCGTCGGTTCATCGAGGATCAAAAGCCCCGGTGCTTGCAGCACGAAACGCGCAAAGCACAGCAAGCCTTTCTGCCCTTCGGAAAGCGAGCCGACTTTATTTTTGAGCAAGTCGGAGGTGAGGAGGAATTCCGACGCGACGGCGCGAAGCTTCTCGTTCGATTCGATCAACATGACTTCGGTGAGTGAGTCGTACGCCGTCATTTCGAAATCCAAACCGGAAAAATCTTGGCGATAATATGCGGCGGATAATTCCTCGCCGAGCACCGAGCCCGGATCCATGTTTTCCGCAATCGTTTTAAGCAATGTGCTTTTGCCGATGCCGTTTGGACCGGTTACGAGCAAGCGATGGCGTTTGCGCATCGTGATATTCACCGGCACGCGGATCGGATCGCCGTTCTTCAAGAGCGATATCTCGGTCATGGTCACGAGCGCGCCGACGACGTCCTGGTTCGGGATCTCGAAATCGCGGATCGTGCGGTCTTCGCGGCGCACCTCCACCCTGTTTTCTTCCGCATCCTCGACCTGGTCGCGTAGCTTGCTCGCGAGTTTGCGCATTTTGCCGCCCTTGTTCGCGAAAAAGTTGATCTTGTCCTTGCGGTCCTGGATCTCCTTCAACATGCGCGCGTTTTGCATGCGCTCGCGTTCCAAGCGCGCGGCGATCTCTTCCACCACGTCGAAGTAGTTGCCGACGTATTGCTCCATTTTACGAGTGAACACATCCAAGTGGAGCACGCCCTCGGTAAACAGGTTCAAGAAATCCGCGTCGTGCGAAATGACGAGCACCGTTTTCGGATACATGATCAGGAACGCGGTGAGATGCTCGATCCCTTCCTTGTCGAGATTGTTCGTCGGTTCATCGAGTAATAAAATATCCGGTTCCCGGATGAGCGCGAAGGCGAGCAAGAGACGCGCCTGCTGCCCGCCGGAATGTTCTTTGATTCTTTTGTCGAGATCGGTCTTGAGGTTCACGGTTTCCAACACCGTGCGAATGCGGCCGTCCAAATCGTAGAGTTTTTCGTCAAAGGCCTTCGCAAAGAATTCGCGCACCGTGTGTTCCATGTGCTCGCGCGCCATGACCTGCTTCGCGATCGCGATCGTCGCGCCGTTTTGGATGTGGACTTCGCCGGCTTGCGGCTTCAAGTCGCCCGTCAGCATCTTGAAGATCGTGCTCTTTCCGGCGCCGTTTTGGCCCATCAACGTGATCTTGGCGCTTTCACGCACGGAAAAATCCACCTCGTTCAAGAGGGGCTTTTCCTCGTCATAGCCGAAGGTGACGCCGCTGAAGCGGAGAATGACGTTGCCGTGATCCATAAAAGAACCGTGATTAGATCAGAAAAATGGTGATTTGGCAAGGCGTGACAAGAGTATGCGCTGTTGCTTTGGCGGTCGTTCTGCGTAGTAAGGGCACTTGAAAAAAGTCTGAGAATTTGGTAGGGTTGGCCGACAATTGAAGACATAGGGGCGTCGTTCAATGGTAGGACGAAGGTCTCCAAAACCTTAGACGTGGGTTCGATTCCCCCCGCCCCTGCCATCAAAAACACCCGCGTGAGCGGGTGTTTTTGATTGACTCTGGTAGCGAGACCATAACGTTTTTCCGGCTCATGCGTTATTCTAGGTGCCATATGTCCAAAAAACTCCTGTTTCTCATCCCGGTTCTGGCCTTATTCGGCCAAGGTTGCATCAATGTAACGGTTCCGGATCCGACGCCTGAAGCGGCTACGCCGATGGCGCCGTCACCGGTCGCGCCTACCGAAACCGCATCCTGCCCCGATCTTCCGCAGGTCTACTACTTCAATAAGCTGGTGTTCTCCTCTCGTGAGATTTCCAGTATCCAATCGAATGTCATTGAGCCACTTCTGGCTTATTACGCCGCGCTACCAGGCCAGAGTATTGTGTCGATCATGATCAAGCGGACGGACACGGGCATCAGCGTCGAATCCATCGTTGATCAGTCGACTTCTGAAGACCCAGTTTATCAAGGTTTCATTCATCCCCGAACGGGGACGACCTACCCCCGTTGGGAGCCGGAGGTTGTCCCGCCCGGTTACGAAGGTTAAATCATGGAAGGGTACAACGGGTGCGCGTCCGCGAGGTCGCGCACTTTTTGTTTTACGTTTTCCGCGACGTCCGGAGCGTTTTTCGATTTGAGGAGTTTTGCGATGAGAAGCGCGATCTCGCGCGTCGCGGATTCGTCGAATCCGCGCGTCGTGATCGCGGGCGTGCCGAGTCGGACGCCGGAGGGGTCCATCGGCTTGCGCGGATCAAACGGCACCATGTTCTTGTTCGCGCTCACTCCGACGCCTTCGAGCCAGATCTCCGCCTCCTTGCCGCCGACGCCCCACGGCGTCACGTCGAGGAGTAATAAATGATTATCGGTTCCGCCGGAGACAAGGCGTCCGCCTTCCGCCAGAAACGTCTCGGCCATGGCCTGCGCGTTCTTTAACGTCTGCGTCTGATATTCCACGAACGAGGGCTGAAGCGCTTCGTGGAACGCCACGGCCTTCGCGGCGATGACGTGCTCGAGCGGTCCGCCTTGCGCGCCGGGGAATACGGCCGAGTCGATTTTTTGCGCGAGCGTCTTCCGCCTCCCTCCTCCGGCGGGGGGAGAGGGGGCCAGCCGATCCTGCGTATTACACAAGATCATGGCGCCGCGCGGACCGCGAAGCGTTTTATGCGTCGTGGTCGTGACGACGTCGGCGTGTGGGATCGGGTCGGGGTAAAGCTTGGCGGCGATCAGTCCCGCGACATGCGCCATGTCGACCATGAGATACGCGCCGACCTCGTTCGCGATCTCCGCGAACGCCGCGAAGTCGAGCTTGCGCGGATACGCGCTGAATCCCGCGATGATCATGCGCGGTTTGTGCTCGCGCGCGAGGCGGCGCACCTCGTCCATGTCCACGAGATGGTCGGACTCGCGCACGCCGTACGGCACGATCTTGAACCACTTGCCGCTAAAACTCACCGGCGACCCGTGCGTGAGGTGTCCGCCATGTGCGAGGTTCATCGCGAGCACCGTGTCGCCCGGGTTGCAGAGCGCGAGGTACGCCGCGAAGTTCGCCTGTGCGCCGGCATGCGGTTGGACGTTGGCGTGATCCGCGCCAAAGAGGCGCTTCGCACGTTCGATCGCCAGCGACTCGATCTTGTCGATCACCTCGTTGCCGCCGTAGTAACGTTTCCCCGGATACCCCTCGCTGTACTTGTTCGTGAGCGGCGTGCCGAGCGCTTCCAAGACGGCTTCGGAGACGTAGTTTTCCGAGGCGATCAGCTCGAGGCCTGTTTGTTGGCGGCGGATTTCTTCCTCGATCAAACCGGCAATTTCCGCGTCGGCGCGGGAAAGATGTGTAAACATGCCGCGACTATAGACAATAAGCGCGCTTCCTTCCAGCGGAGCGGGATTGCCGATCGGAGCGGCTCGTGTCAGGATGCCGAGCGACGTATGGCTTCAAAAACCGCCATCATTATCGGCGCCGGACCTGCCGGATTGACCGCCGCCTACGAGCTGCTTACGCGCACGGACATCAAACCGATTGTGCTTGAAGCCAACGACACGTATGTCGGCGGCATTTCCAAAACCGTGGTGTACAAAGGGAATCGCATCGACATCGGCGGCCATCGCTTTTTTTCCAAATCCGATCGCGTGATGCAATGGTGGCTTTCGATGCTGCCGTTGCAAAAGACGGATGACGAGACGCTGCGCCTTGCATACCAAGGGCAGGAGCGGGAGATCGCCACCGAACCCTCTGCGGTCGATCCGTCGCGCACCAACGACGTGATGCTCGTACGCAATCGTTTATCCCGCATTTATTTTGACAAGAAGTTTTTTCCGTATCCGATCACGCTCTCTCTCGATACGTTGCGCAAGCTCGGTCCCGTCGTCGTCGCGAAGATCGGCTTCACGTATCTCTATCGTCGGCTGTTTCCGATCCGTCCGGAACGCAACCTGGAAGAATTTTTCCTGAACCGGTTCGGCGACGAGCTGTATAAAACGTTCTTTCGTTCGTATACCGAGAAAGTGTGGGGTAAGCCGTGCCGCGAGATCAGCGCGGAATGGGGCGCGCAGCGCATCAAGGGTCTTTCGGTCACGGAGGTCGTCCGTCACCAGCTCAAAAAACTGTTTGCGAAGAAGGACGACTTGGGACAGAAGGGAACGGAGACTTCGCTCATCGAGCGGTTCTTCTATCCCAAATTCGGCCCGGGACAGATGTGGGAGCGCGTTGCCGATCTCGTGCGCGAGAAGGGCGGCGAGATCCATATGGGCGTACGCGTCGTGCGCATCGAAACCGACGGGAACCGCGTCACCGGCGTCGTGGCGCAGGGTCCGGACGGCGAGACTCGCCACGAAGGCGACTATTTCTTTTCGACCATGCCGGTACGCGAATTGATCGCGGGCATGGGCGACGTCGTTCCGGCCGACGTGAAGCGCGTCGCGGACGGACTCGAGTATCGCGACTTCATCACGGTCGGTTTGTTGCTCAATAAGCTCGCCGTGCAGGACGCCGCGACGGGCAAGCGTATCAGCGATAATTGGATTTACGTTCACGATCCGGACGTCCTCGTCGGCCGGCTTCAGATCTTCAATAACTGGAGCGAGTATCTCGTACAAAATAAGGAGAACGTGTGGATGGGACTCGAATATTTTTGCAACGAAGGCGATGCGTTATGGAGCAAAAGCGATGAGGAGATGATCGCGCTCGGCAAACGGGAGCTTGCGACGCTTCGCTTGATCGATCCGGCGGACGTCCTTGACGGCACGGTCCTTCGCGAACGCAAGACATATCCCGCGTACTTCGGTACGTATAACGAGTTCGACAAGATTCGCGCCTTCGTCGATCCGTATCAAAATTTGTTCCTGCTCGGACGCAACGGCATGCATCGATACAATAATCAGGACCACTCCATGCTCACGGCGATGACGGCCGTGGACAATATCGTCGCGGGCATCGTTGACAAGTCGAATCTCTGGTCGGTCAACACGGAGCGGGAGTATCATGAAGAAAAGAAGTGATGCGCCATCCCGTTCGGAGCCTCGCGGCCCTTTCGTGCGCCGTGTTCGCGGCGCTGCTTAGCGTCTTGACGTGGCGCATCCGCGATTTATGGCCGATGTATGCGTCTTCGGACATCCGAGCGCAGACGCGTTTTGTGCTTGAAGACGCGAAGAACCGTTACGGTCTCGCCGTCTCGTATGCGGTTCCCTCGTCTTTGCGTTGCGACGAGGAGCGTTGTCGCCTGATGCTGCGCGAGCCGTTCAATCTCGCGATCGACCCGTCGATCCGGCATGCGTCGACGTTTGACTGGCCGCGCGACGATGCAAACGCTTATCGATATGACGAGGGAGCGGAATAATCGATGGACGTGGGCGGCGTATTCGATCGTCGCGCTCGTCTATGCGTTTGTGTTTTTCCGGGAAGCCTCGCTTGGACTGCTCGCAAACGACGCGGCCAAGTACGCGCTGAACATCCCGTATCCGCATCCGCCGCTCGGACGATGGTTCATGCTCGCGAGTCAGGCTCTATTCGGCACGACCGCCTTCGCGGCGCGACTTCCGAGCTTCATCGCGGAACTTGTCGCGATCTTTCTTTTTCTTCGATGCTCACGGAACTTCGCGAGTTTTTTACTCGCGCTCGGTCCGGCGTTTTTGATCTGGGTTGGGCAGGGATATCAAACCTCGTTCCTGATGTTGGCGATCTCGCTTATCGCCTTTGGCGTCATGAACAAAGGCGTCGCGCGTCTTGCGTGGGTGACAGCCGGATACTTGCTCGTGATTTGGACGCAGTTGCAGGGCGTTTTATTGTTGCCGGCCGTTCTCATCTTGTTTTGGGAAGAGTGGCGCAACGAGTCGCTGGCATTCCAATTCGACCGTGTTCCGGCGTGGCTTTTGGCAAACGTTTTCGCGCATACGTTTCTCGTCGCTCTTTGGTTTATCGGTAGTCCGTTGGCCGTTGCGGACGCCCTCGCGCTCGCCGGGTCGTCCGTCGGATTCGCGCAAAAGGCGGCGGGATTCGCGGGCGCGGACTTTTTTCCGCTTGCGCTTCTGCTCGTCGCGCTAAACATCGCTCACTTGATTCGGTGGTGGAAAGAAAAGCGTCTGACGGCTTCGACCGGAGCGATGCTCGTGTCTTCCGTGATCTTGCTCGCCTATCTCTTCTCCAATCACGCGTCTTATTATCTTCCGTATCTATTCGCGCTTTGTTTTTGGAGTCTGGTCGAGCTTCGCTTCATGTCAAAACGTCGCATGATTGCGCTTTGCATCGCGCTCGCGATCTTTCTCGGGGCGGAAGCGTATCTCTTCGGTCCGCGTCTCGTTCAAGCGCCGGCGGATCGACGAGCGGAGACCGTCGCGCTGCGAGAAGCGTTGTCGAGTCACGAGAGCGTCATGGCGCTCGGGTTTTACGGATATGAGCAGCCGTATCTGTTCGGAAAAATGTTTGCGCGTTTTGCGAGCGATTTGGGCATCCGCGAACGGACAGACGCCGTCGTGGTCTTTCGGGACGAAACCCTGAATGAGGAAGAACGGGCATTCCTTGACGCATTCCCCGATCGTCAAACGTTTGGCGCTTCAACTCTCTATACGCGGTGACAAGGCCTTCTGGACAGGTCCGGCGAGTCCTGCTAGCTTCGAAGTCCGATTTACTACCTGATGAGGAGGCTCTATGTCCAACGGAAACGGGGTTTCCGATTGCGCCACCGCGCGCAAGATCGTCGCGCATCTGTTGCGCCACAGACTGTTTAATCCTCGTATCCCGCCCATCGTCCGGCACTCGCTTCATACCGCGTATGGTCACATGCCGGGCGCTCAACCCGTCGATCAAACGCTCGTCGCCATGTTCCGCTACGGTCACGAGGAGGAGAAGATCGAGGAGATCGAGTTCCTGCTCATGCTCATGGAGCAATGTGGACGGATCGCGCCGATCGCGTATCCGGACGAAGAACGTCCCGACTTCATCATCCTTCCGGACGGTCGGAAGATATGGGAGGCGGAAGCCGGGCCGATGGCATCCGCTTCGCATGAAGAAGAGGATGTGTCCGTCGAGACTCGTGCATCCGTGACCCCCTGACCCCGCCATGGCGGGGTTTTTACGTAAAATCTCTGGACGAAAACGCCATTTTTCATTAGGTTAGTCGTTATGGAAAAGCGCCCGAAGCATGCGCATCTCGTGGGAATCGGCGGGATCAACATGTCCGCCGTGGCAAAGCTCCTCAAGCGGGCGGGGATTGGCGTGTCCGGATCGGATGCCAAGGAATCCGAATTGACGGACGAGGTGGAAGCGATGGGAATCCCGGTCGCGATCGGCCAAGACAAGATGCATGTCCCGCCGGAATGTGATCTGTTGATCTACTCGTCCGCCGTACCCGTCACAAATCCCGAGCGCGTGGAGGCCGCGCGCCGCAGCATTCGGGAGAGGACGAACTTCCAATTTCTCGGCGAGTGGTATGCGGCGTCGCGCGTGCTGCTCGTGACCGGTACGCACGGCAAGAGCACGACGACGGCCATGCTCGGCCACATGCTTGAGTGGACGCGCCGGGATCCGACGGTGATCGTCGGCAGCCGCGTGCCGGGATATCCGCTCGGCAACGTCCGCTTTGGCGGGGGCGAGCTGACCGTGATCGAGGGCGACGAATACGCCAAACATTTTCTCGAATTCGAACCGTACGGTTTGATCATCAACAACATCGAGCTGGACCACACGGACGTCTTTCCGGACATCGACGCGCTGCTTGCCGCGTTTCGCGAGTTGCTCGCGCGCGTGCAGGACGGCGGCGTCGTGATCGCAAACGCGGACGATGCTCGCGTCTCGACGCTGATCGGTCGTGAACGGACCGACCTCGAGTCGCGCGGCATTCGCATCCGCACGTTCGGTTTCGGCTCGCACGCCGATTGTCGCGTGGAGGACTTGCAAGTCAAGGACGAGCGACTGACGTTCGCGTATCGCGACGCGGCGCTTCGCCCGATCCTCGTCGAGCTTTCGGTTCCCGGCCGCATGAACGCGTTGAACGCCGCGGCGGCGCTGACGCTCGCGTCCTCGCTCGGCATCCCTTCGTCCGACGCGGTCGGCACGCTTGAGAGCTATCGCGGGATCTGGCGTCGATTCGAGATCGTGTCCGACCGCGACGACGTCATCGTCGTGTCCGACTACGCGCATCATCCGACGGCGGTGTCAATGACGCTCGACGCGGCCCGCGCGTTTTATCCGGGCCGTCGTTTTCTCCTCTGTTTTCAGCCGCATCATCGCCGCCGCACGCGCGACCTCTTTGACGACTTCGTTCCCGCGTTCGACAAGGCCGACCACCTCGCTTTGTGCGAGATCTACGACGTCGCGGGACGCGAAGAAGGCGAGCGGATCTCCTCACGCGATTTGCAGGAAGCGGTGATCCGCCACGACGGGGATCGCGGCGTGCAGCGCAGCGTCGAATACGCGCCGGATCCGGAAGAGGCACTGACCATCCTCAAACGCTGGAAGCGGCCGGGCGACGTCATCTTGGTGATGGGGGCCGGAGATATTTATTTAATCGCCAAGAAGATTTAATCTTTTGTCATTCCGAGGAACTCTATGCAACCCCTCACCCCGGAACAAGTCCGCGCGTACATGTCGGCGATCCCATCGGCGACGGAAAACGAACCGATGGCCAAGCATACGAGTTTTCGCGTGGGCGGCGCGGCGTGTCTTTACTTCGTCGCCCCGTCGTCCGACGCGATGTTGCAAGCCGTCCAAGCGGCCATGAATTTGCACATCCCGTGGCTCGTATATGGCGGGGGATCGAACATGCTCGTCGCGGACGAAGGCTACGAGGGCGTGGTCATCCAGGCGGCGAATCGCGGGATCTCCGTCGACGGGGAAACCGTACACGCGGAAGCCGGAGCCATTACCGCTCTGGTCGCGCGGCAATCGGTCGATGCGGGTCTCACGGGATTCGAGTGGGCGATCGGCGTGCCGGGGACGATCGGCGGCGCGGTGTACGGTAACTCCGGGTGTTACGGTGGCGAGATGCGGGACGTTGTGCGCACGGTAGACGTCTTCCGTTTGCGCGACGGACAACGCGTGCGGCTCACAAACGACGAATGTCGGTTCGGCTATCGAACAAGTCTCTTCAAACACGAGCCGCATCTCATCTTCGGCTGCGCGATCGAGCTCGCACGCACCTCCGACATCGAGGCTTCGAAACGGCGCGTGCAGGAGATCATGGCCATGCGAAAGGAGAAGCAACCGCTTGAAGCATCGAGCGCGGGGTGCGTATTTAAAAATTTCGAATTCACGGATGGGAAAGAGCTGGAAATTCTGAAACGTGAACTCGATGTCCCTCAAAGCATGATCGACAAGAAGCAGATTTCCGTCGGGTGGATTGTCGAGCAGGCCGGGCTGATGGGGAAGAGCGTCGGTGACGTGGAAGTGAGCAAGAAGCATGGCAATTTTTTCATCAACAAAGGCAAGGCGCGCGCGCAGGACATCGTTGCGCTCATCTCGCTCGTCAAAATGAAGATTCATGACGATCTTGGGATTGAGTTGCAGGAGGAGGTGCAGTATGTGGGGTTTTAGGGGTAGAGAGTAGGGGAAGAGAGTAGGGGGGAGTGAGTAGTGAGTAGCCTGAAGATAGAAAAAAACAAAAGAAAAAACAAACCGGGGAGTTCCCGGCTTGTTGCTACTTTCTACCCACTACTCACTTTCCTACATCTTCTTCATCTCCACCTGACACATCTTACACTTGTCCTTGATTAGCATCGCGCCGGCCGAAACGCCGACTAGAATGTACACGAGCCACTCCACCTGCGGCCAGGCGCCGAGAAGGAGATTCACCACGTTCCAGTTGGAACCGGCGAAGTTGCCGATGCCGACCAAGCCCCAGTTTAACGCGCCGACCATAACGAGAACCCATGCGATCATGTGACCGCTACACATTTTGCCCATCATACGCGAGAGAAGAAAATAATAAAGCAAATATATTATAGCATGGAGCAGGATGCATGAAGCATGAAATATGCCGAAAAAGAGAAACAGAGCTTATGTTAGGCGCGACTTCATCCACAGGCCCGCATCTACCGCTCCTTGCTACGAGGCTACCCGACTACTAGGCTAATCTTCGTATGACCATCAATATTCACGCGCGCGGGATCGAGCTCTCGCCCGCCATCAAGCAATATACGGAAGAAAAGATGCGTTCGGTCGAAAAATACCTCGATTCGATCCGGCATATGGATGTAGAAGTGGGTCGAGCGGCCGGACATTCTCAAAAAGGAGACGTCTTTGAATGCAAAGCCGTGGTCCAGATCGGCGGAGAAGTCATGAAAATCGAGCGCGATGCGGATGATTTGTATAAGGCGATCGACAAAGTGAGAGATCATTTGCGGGTCGAATTGAGCGATTGGAAAAAACGCCAAGATGAGCGCGGTCGAAAAGAGCTCTAGACAGAGAGCAGTAAACAAAGAGCAAAGAGCAGTACCAAAAAGAGCTGCTCTTTGCTCTCTGCTCTTTGTTCTCTATTGGTTCTCTCTTGCGTTTTAAGTTGTTTTACGCTAATTGTTTGCTAACTATATGTCCTGGATGACCAAGCTGTTCGGTGACCCGAATGCCCGCGAAGTAGCGAAGATCCAGTCCGTCGTGGATCGCATTTCGGCGTTGGAGCCGAGCGTCGCCGACCTTCCCGACGAGGCGCTGAAGGCTAAAACGACCGAGTTTCGCGAGCGCCTGGCCAAAGGCGAGGCGTTGGACGCGATATCGGACGAGGCGTTCGCCGTCGTACGCGAGGTTTCCAAACGCATGTTGAAGCAGCGTCAGTACGACGTGCAGATCGTTGGCGGCATCGCCCTGCATCGCGGCATGATCGCGGAAATGCGCACGGGTGAAGGAAAAACGTTGACCGCCACGGCGCCCGTCTATTTGAACGCGCTTACGGGAAAGGGCGTGCACGTTATTACGGTCAACGATTATCTTGCGAGACGCGACGCGATTTGGATGGGACAGGTGTATGACGCGCTCGGGCTTACGGTCGGTTGCGTGCAGCACGCCGGCAGCTTTCTCTACGATCCGACGTTCAAAAACGAGCCGGAACACGATCCCGAGCGCGATACGACGGGAGCGTTTCGCGTGGACATGGACTATTTGCGTCCGGTGTCGCGGCGCGAGGCGTATCACGCGGATATTACGTACGGGACGAATAACGAATTCGGGTTCGACTATTTGCGCGACAACATGGTCACGCGTCCCGAAGAGATGGTGCAACGCGAATTGCATTACGCCGTCGTGGACGAGGTCGACTCGATTCTCATCGATGAGGCGCGCACGCCGCTCATCATCAGCGCGCCGGCGGCCGAGGCGACGGACGCGTATTATAAATATGCGGAACTCGTCGCGAAGCTCGTCAAAGAAGAAGACTATAAAGTCGATGAAAAGCTCCGCTCCGCCACGTTGACCGAAACCGGCATTGCCAAGCTTGAGCAATGGCTCGGCGTGGAGAATTTGTATATCCAGGGCGGGATCAAGACCGTGCATCACATCGAGCAGGCGTTGCGCGCGATGGCGCTGTATCACAAAGACCGCGAGTACGTCGTGCGCGACGGGGAGGTGATCATCGTGGACGAGTTCACGGGACGCATGATGCAGGGACGTCGTTATTCGGAAGGGTTGCATCAGGCGATCGAAGCCAAGGAGCGCGTGCCGATCCAGCGCGAATCCGTGACGCTGGCGACGGTGACGTTCCAGAATTATTTCCGTCTGTACGAAAAGCTTTCGGGGATGACGGGTACCGCCGTGACGGAAGCGGAAGAGTTCCACAAGATCTATAAGCTCGAAGTATTGAGCATCCCAACCAATCGCCCGAATCAGCGCAAGGATTTGCCGGATCGCGTGTATCGAAACCAAATCGGAAAGTTCAAGGCAGTGGTGAGCGAGATCAAACAGCGTCATGAACGGGGCCAGCCCATGCTTGTCGGCACCGTCTCGATCGAAAAGAACGAGCTTTTGTCCGAAATGCTCACGCAAGCCGGCGTGCCGCATCAGGTGTTGAACGCCAAACATCACGAGAAGGAAGCCGAGATCATCGCGCAGGCCGGACGCAAAGGCGCGGTGACCGTCGCGACCAACATGGCCGGTCGCGGCGTGGACATCATTCTCGGCGGCCATCCGCCCGACGAAGCCATGACCGAGGAAATCCGCTCGTTCGGCGGATTGCACGTGCTCGGTACCGAGCGTCACGAATCGCGTCGCATCGATAACCAGCTGCGCGGACGCTCCGGCCGTCAAGGCGATCCGGGTTCCACGCAATTCTACCTTTCGATGGAGGACGACCTCATGCGCATTTTTGGCAAGTCGTCCCAGCGCGTGAAGAACCTCATGGAGAGTCTCAAGATCCCCGACGACGAACCGATCGAGAACGGCATTCTCACCAAGCAGCTCGCCGCCGCACAGAAAAAAGTCGAAGGACATCACTTTGACATTCGCAAACACCTGCTTGAATACGACGACGTGATCAACAAGCATCGGAGCGTCATCTACAAGAAGCGCCGTGATATTTTGCATGCGGCAACCAAGGCGACGGAAGAGGGGAAAAGCCCGCTTCAACCGATCATCGTCGAGATGATCGAGGGCGAAGTCGAGCAACTCGTGTCGTTTCACACGTCCGCCGAGGACACGCGCGAGTGGGACATGGCAAAAATCGAGGACGGCGCGCGCGCGATTTTGCCGTCGGGGTTTGACGTGAAGGCGTCGGTGGAAGCCGCGCTCGCGGACGTCAAAGATCAAGACGACTTCATCGAGCGACGCACGGCGATTATCGAGGGCATCATGAAACTCGTACATGAAGCGTACAACATGCTTTCGGATACGCTCGACGACGTCGCGTTGCAGATGGAAATCGAAAAAGTCGTCGCGCTACGCTCAATCGACGATTTGTGGATTAGCCACCTCGAAGCCATCGACTATCTGCGTCACGGCGTTGGCATGCAAGGCTACGGCCAGCGCGATCCGCTCGTCGAGTACAAGCGCGAGGCGTTTCGCTTATTTCAGCACATGCTTGCGACTTTGAACCAGCGCGTGGCGCGCATGTTGTTCAAGGTACAGATCACAAAACAGGACGCCGAGCAGGAGTTGCGTCGCATGCAACCGCTCGCGCAACCCGTCCAGTTGTCCGGCGCGGCGAAAACGTCCGACGATTTATCAGGCGCATCACGCAGGATCGAAGCCGATCCGAAATTCAAGAACGTCGGTCGCAACGAACCGTGTCCGTGCGGAGCGACGAAAGAGGACGGGTCTCCGAAAAAGTACAAACATTGTCATGGGGCGAATGTGTAATGTGAGAAGCAGGAAAACGCGGCATGTGCGGTAGTTTCCGTGGCCGCATCATTCCGGACGAGGTTTTCTGAACCCTCGTCTTTTTTTGTTTTGACCCCAATCTGACCCCCTGTTACGTTCAAATGAGTTATTTTCCAACCTGAGTGAGGAGGTGTGATATGACGCACGGCCGGCCGTTTGGTTCTGGCGTCATCGGGTGGATCGGAAAGGTATTCCGCCGCTTGATGTTTGCGGTGTTTGTGTTGATGCTCGGGGCGACGTGTTGTCTGGGTTACGCGATCCGTCGCGGATGGCTGCAGTATGAGCTGCACGTGGGTGATCAATCCGAGACGTCATCTCCGCGCGCGGAGGCGCCGTCCCTGGGGACCGGTCTCGGCGTCTCGGGACGCGGTCGGGCCTACGGCATCTTTGTGTCGTTGTGGGAATTCCCGCCCGCGACGGACGGTGCGAGCCGCGACTTGAGCGGGCATCGTGACCTGGCGCGCCGGATGGCCGACGCGTTTATCCGTGCGCGGATCATGGATCCGGAACACGCGATCGTCCTCATGGACGAACACGCGACGCCCGACGAATTCCGCGCGGCCGTGATCCGCCAGTCGATTCGCGTCACGCGGGAGGACCTCGTGGTCGTATATTTCGGCACGCATGGCGGCGAGCATTCGCTCGAACTCCACGATCACGCGAGCCTGACCGAGGCCGAGCTCCGCGCCCATCTCATAAGCCTTCGGCCCGGACAAGGTCTGTTCCTTGCCGATGCTTGCCGCTCCGGCAGTCTCAACCTGGCGATACCGACCGCGCAGGAAACCGACGGCGCGATCTGGCACGGGCTCTACTCGACGAGCGCGACCGCGCCCTCCTACGGCGAGTTCATGTCGAACGCGTTGATCGAACTCGTGCCGCGGCTCGGCCGCGACGACGGCGTCGTGACGATGGAGGACCTCCTCATGGCCGTGCAGGATCGCGTCCGGCCGCGCCTCTCGAGCGAGCAGCGCACGCAGATGGACGTGAATGCGCTCGGCGACGGCGATGCCATGCTCTGGCGCGTCCGTCTCTCGCGTATCGCTTCGCGCGACTGATCTCTGTCCCCGTTTTTCGGGGATTTTTTTCGCGGAAGAAAAGGTGTGTTACACTGCGGGTAACTCTTTTCATCTATGGGCTTCATTCTTCGCATCGTGTTGGGAGCGGTCATTCTCATGGTCGGGGTCGGCTTTGTTTGGAAGACGCGCGACATCTACGACTTCTTCGGCACCGTTCCGTTTGCGGAAAAATATCTCGGCGGGGGAGGGTCGACGCTGTTTTACAAACTCCTCGGCGTGTTGTTCTGCTTCATCGGTTTTATCGTGATGTTCAATCTCTGGAATGCCTTTTTGCAAGCGACGATCGGTTCGCTGTTTCCGCAACCGATGTAATTACGAAGTATGCCCCGTTAGAAGCGGGGTATATCCACGACGAGCTCCATACTTATTCACTTAACTTCTAACGGGGTATGCGTCATAGCGGCAACGAGCTGATCAATCCGTTCAAGACGCTCGAGCGTGCCGGCATTCGGGAAGGGGACACGGTCGCCGATCTCGGCTGCGGAGCCCTCGGGCATTTTGTGTTTCCCGCGGCGCAGCTCGTGGGCGGCAACGGGCGCGTGTATGCCGTCGATATCGACCGGCATGCGTTGAAAGCGGTGGAGCGCGGCGCGCGGCACGAGCAGTATTGGAACATCATCCCCGTTTGGTCCGATATAGAGGTCGTGCGCGCGGCGCGTATTCGTGACGCCTCGTGTCATCTCGTGCTCGTCGCAAACAACCTGTATCTTTCGCAGCATCGGGCGGGACTCGTCGCGGAAGCGATGCGTCTCACCGCTCCGGGCGGGCGCATTCTCGTGATCGAGTGGCAGGCCTGCCGGACGGCGGTGGGGCCGGCGCCGGAAAACCGTATGGCGCCAAACGAGGCCAAGCGGTATTTTGCCGACCCGGAGCTTGAGCTCGTGGACGAATACGATGCAGGGGATTGTCACTACGCGCTGGCGTATCGGAAGATCGAGACGGAAGGGGCTCATCCGGTGATCATCAATCACGCGGCCGACTTGGCCCGTTAGAAGCGTTGCTTCTCACGGGTCTTGCGGAATCATTTCCGGGTTGATACATACTGATCGTTTTATGAATTGGATTCTCCCGCTATTTAAGCCCTCGTTCTGGTTCAATCTCCAGACCGTACCGTTTATGCCCTGGCTTGAACGTTTTCTGCCGTTTTTCCTAGTCGTGCTTTTCCTCGTGGCGTCGGCCGTCTTTGTCTACATACGCAGGGGTAAGTGGCCCAAGGAAACCCGTCGATTCATCAGGCGCGTGGGGACTTGTATCGGCTGGGCGGGCGCCTCCGGACTCGTGCTCTATTTTTTTCACTGGCAGGCCGTCCCGTATCTTTCGATGCGAATCTTGTGGCTGTTTTGGATCGGCGGATTCGGGTATTGGGGGTATGACATCTGGCACGACCATTTTCGCGTCACGCCCGCCCAAAAAGCCAAGGAACAAGAGCGCGCCGCGTATGAGAAGTGGCTGCCCAAACCGGGCGGTCGGTAAAGGGTTATAATATAATACAAATAAAATAATATAGAATAAATTAATACAAATATTCAAATATGACCTTTGCCCGCAAGGCGGACGGCCAACGAGGCGAGGCGTTGGCAGAGGCCTTTTTGGCCGAGCGGGGCTTTCTCGTCGTCGCGCGCAACTGGACCCATCGTTTGGGCGAAATCGACCTCATCGTCGAGCGCGACGGAGAGATCCGTTTCATCGAAGTCAAATATCGGAACACCCTGATGTTTGGCTATCCGGAAGAGGCCGTGACCGGCAAGAAGTTGCGTCATTTGTCGCGCGCGATCGAGTGTTGGCTTGAGGAGCAGGTTCGTCCGCCGATGCGTTATCAGGTCGACGTGGTCGCCATTACGGCCGTGGCCGGTCAGCCCGTCGACTACCATTGGGTTGAGGACGTTTATCAATAAAGCCTAGTCTTAGCTGAAATCTTGCATAAGGGGATTGACCCCGTTAGAAGCGGACGCTTCTAACGGGGTTGACATAACCCTTATTTTTTGGTATGAAAAACCGTTCGCTTAATCCACATCCACCCTCACCTATGGTTATCGCCATGATCGGACAAAAAGGCCTGCCGGCTCGTTCCGGAGGCATTGAGCGCCACGTTGAAACGTTGGCGTCGGGATTGGCGTCCCGAGGTCACCGCGTCGTGGTATTCGGTCGTGAGTGGTATGTGGCGGGCGGCAAGTCTCCCGTCGGCATCGAGCAGATCATCACCTCGGGGATTCGCACCAAACATTTGGATGCGATCACGCACAGCTTTACCGCGCTTCTCGCGGCTCGTCGCATGCGGCCGGACGTGGTTCATATTCACGGCACGGGCATCGCTTTGCTTACGCCGCTTGCGCGTCTTCTGCATCCGCGCGCCAAGATCGCCGTCACCTTTCACTCGATCGACCGCGTGCTGACCAAGTGGGGCCGCGTGGCCCGTTTTGCGTTCAAGGTCGGGGAGTGGATGGCGTGTCGCACTCCGCATCGCACTGTGACGATTTCACAGGTGCTTGCCCGATATTGCGAGCGTACCTACGGGGTTCAGACGACGTATGTGACGCATCCGATCCCGACGCCGGAAGTTCCCGCGAATGTGGATAACCTTATTCAGCCGCACGGACTGGCTGTGGATAACTATTTCTTGTTTGTGGGCCGCTTGATTCCGGATAAGCTCGCGCATGTTCTGATTGAAGCGTATGGGAAAGCGCGTACGCAATTTCCGGAGCTGTTTACCCATCGTCCGCTCGTGTTGGTCGGTGGCGCGGCCTGGACCGACGCGTACGCGTCCTGGTTGTGCGGACTCGCAAGCCGTACGCCGGGCGTGATCATGCTCGGTCAGCGTTTCGGCAAAGAGCTGACGGCGCTTCAGGCCGGCGCACTCGCCCACGTTTTTCCGACCGCGAGCGAAGGCCTGTCGCTTTCGCTTGTCGAGGCTTGCCAGCTTCGTCGACTCGTGATCGCCACGGACATCGAGGCGAACGTCGAGGCGACGGCCGGCTCGATGCTGCCGATCCGTCCGCGCGACACGGACAGCCTCGCGAACGCGTTGATCGTCGCCGCGCACATGGACGCGCGCGACCGACAACGCTTCACGGACGCCGCGGCGCGACACTCGATCAAGACGCATGACATGAATGATCGCATCGACGATATGGAGCGCGTTTATCGAGAGATGTGCGGTCAACCGATGGCGCTCACGACGCCCATCGCGGTACAAGCGTAAAAAACTTAAAGAACAGAGAGCAAAGAGCAGTTTCTTATAGGAGCTGCTCTTTGCTCTTTGCTCTCTGCTCACTAACCCACCAGCTTGAAGAAAGCCTTCAATTCCGATAGGCTCGGACGTACTGCCTAAGGAGGCCGCCGGGGGGTTGGTACACATGAATCAACTGGTTGACAGATTTTTTGTCTATCGAATCCGCACCCATCGGGACGCGGAAGCGTTTGGCCGTTTGTATGATCGATACGTGACGCGCATTTATCGCTTTGTTTACTTAAAACTGCCCTCCAAGGAGGCGGCTGAAGACGTAACCTCGGAGACGTTTCTTCGTTTTTGGCAATACGCACTGGAGCAAGAAGAGATCCGTAATGTACGGGCGCTTTTGTATAAATTCGCACGCAATTTGGTTGTCGATCATTATCGAAAACGTGATCCGGACACTCCCCTATCTTCGATTGTAACGGAATCGGGGCTCGGCGCGTCTTCTCATACTGAAGGCATTTTGACCGACCACGGTCGGCAACACGCTATCATCGAAGCCAGGGCCGAACTCAGCCTTGTTCTCGAGAAAATCGACCGCTTGAAAGAAGATTACCGGGATGTCCTTACGCTCCGGCTCGTCGATGGGCTGGGGTATCCGGACATTGCCCGCATCCTCGACAAGACTCCAGGTCACGTACGCGTCATCTTTCATCGAGCCATGAAGGCGCTAGACGCCCTGGATCGATCCGCACCCACGTCACACCCACGTCACCCACGTCATGAGTAAACGCGATCTCCTCCGTAAACTTCGTTCCGTCCGTTCGACGGAGCGCGGGATCGTGCCCGACCAGGCGTGGGTTTTGCGAACTCGTTCCCGATTGATGGAACAGGCGCGCATCGCAGACGCGCTTTCGCCGTTGCCCGCTTCCCTCCGGTTTCGAGAGGCGGTGCGCACTTTCGTCCCGACGCAGGTCATGCGATGGATGCGAACGCCCGCTCTCGCGGCATTTTCGATCCTAGTCGCCGTGCTCGGCGGATCTCTCGCGAGCGTAAACGCGTCCGACCGTTCCGTGCCGGGCGATTTTCTGTATCCGGTCAAGATCGCCGGCGAGCAGACGCGTTTGGCGTTCACGCAAGATAAGGCCGACCGCGTGCGCCTGAAAGCCGAGTTCGTCGACCGCCGCGTCGAAGAAATCAAAACGATCGCGAATGCGCCGGACAAAAAGCATCCGGACCGTTTGCGTGATGCCGCGATCGGACTCAAACGCGACCTTGACACCGTAAAACTTCAACTCAAAGAAGTAGAACAGGAATCCTCGGCGCAGGTCACGGCGGAATTGGCCAAGTTGGTGGATGAAAAAATCGATCAGGTCTCAAAACAATTGAAGCAGGTAAACACGGAAGATTCGCAGGAGGCGAGACCGGCCGTGGCCGAAGCCGCCGCGCAGGCGGTGCAAACGAGCGTCGCGGCCGTCGCCGTCTTGATCGATGCGCGAACACAACCGGACGCGCAAAATGTCATGAGCGACGAAGAGGTCGCCAAGGTGTTGCAGGAGAAGCTGCTCGATTTGCATGCAACGATTGACGGCGTCACGGAACGATTACGGCTTGTAAGCGCTTCAGGCACTCTTCCCGACCAATCCGTGTCCGGAACGCTTTCGAACGCCTCATCCGCGACGGATGTCGTCACGACGCCGCAGCTCCTCTCCGCGAGCGCCATGTTGCAGGCGGTCAAGGTTTTGATCGACGAAAACAAGTTGAACGAAGCGACGCAAAAGCTCGCCGACGCCGCCAAAGCCACGGCGCAAGCGGTTGCGGCGGCCGAGCTCCTTTTGCTCGACTCGACGACCGAAACGACGGTGACTCCGGAGGAAATTCCATCCGGGAGCGCGAGTTCGTCCGACGATATCGTGACGTCGACATCAACATCAATATCTTCTCCTTCCTCCAAAACCTCCACGTTTACTCCGCCTTCTTAACATTCTTCGTTCTCCCTCAATCAGGGCGACCCTGCCTAGCAGAGGCGTCCTGACGAGCGGGAGAACCCTCTTCCCCACGGAGACTCTCTTTTGCTCTCGTGCCCGATCCCCACACAACGGTTTGGCGCCAAAGGTCGATCCGACTTATGTCGGAAGCCATACTGTCTACTCATAACAGATAAACAAGAACCGCTTTCTCTGGATTCTCACGGATCCTTGAAAGCACCCAGCCCGCAAGGGCTACCCTATGGGTAATATCCTTAAGAAAATTTTCTCCAGCTTCGTCGCTCTGACGACGATCGCCTGGTCGGTCGGTATCGGCACGATGGCCCTTCCGACGGCGGCTCGAGCCGCGACGGCAGGTGATCTGATCAAGGCCTCCGGGCCTGCGGTGTACTACTACGCCGCGGACGGCAAGCGCTATGTGTTTCCGAACGAGAAGACCTACTTCTCGTGGTTCGTGGACTTCTCCGGCGTTCGGACCATTTCCGACACGGAGCTCGCCTCGTACCTGATCGGTGGAAACGCCACGATCCGACCGGGCACCCGCCTGGTCAAGATCCAGACGGATCCGAAAGTGTATGCCGTCACCCTCGGTGGCGTGCTTCACTGGGTCGAATCCGAAGCCATCGCCATTTCGCTTTACGGCGCCACCTGGGCCCAGCGCGTGGTTGACGTTCCGGACTCGTTCTTTGTGAACTACACGATCGGCTCTTCCGTCTCCACTGCGGTTCATCCGAGTGGAACGGTTGTGCAATACGCCGGCAGCACGACGCGTTACGTCGTCGACGGCGGCCAGAAGCGCATGATCGCTTCGGACGCGGTGTACGCCGCGAACGGCTTTAACCCGGCGTTCGCCATCACGACTTCCATCACGTACCCCGACCACGCGTCGAACGTGAATAGCCGTGAATGTGCATTGGCCGATGTGATCGCCATCTGTGGCGTGATCCCGGTGGGCGGCAACCTCGTGGTTTCCCTCGCCTCCGACACACCTCCGGCACAAACCGTGCCGAAGAATGCCGCGAGCATTTCGATGGCCAAGTTTAACCTGACGGCCGGCTCCGCCGCCGCGCTTGTGACGGGTCTTCAGATCCGCCGCATCGGCGTCGGTGCGACCTCCGACTTCTCGAACGTGTACTTGTATGACGGCAACGGTAATCGTCTCACGACGGGCCGCACCATCAACTCGTCCACGAACGTCGTCGAGTTCCATGGTTTGAGCATCAACGTTGCCGCCGGCGCGACCTATTCGCTCGTGATGGTCGGTGACTTCTCGAGCCCGTCCGCCACGGGCGGTCAGCACGCGTTTGAAATCTCCGCCGCCTCCTCCGTTGTCATCAGCGGTTCGGGCACGGTCTCGGGAAGCTTCCCGGTCCGCGGAAACGTGTTCACGGTCGGTACGACGGCGGCCGGTCGCCTCGATGTCCAAAAGGGCACGACCCCGGCGAACCCGAATATCGGCGCCCAGAACGCGGAAATCTCTAACTTCAAGTTGACGGCCAACACCAACGACATTGAAGTTCGTCGCCTCACCCTGCTCCAGGCCGGTTCCGTGACCAACTCGGACCTGACCAAATTTGAGCTGTGGACCGGTACGACCAAAGTGGCCGAAACCGCCGCAACCGTGGGTGACAAGATCGTCTTGAACTTCGAACCGCCGTACGTCATCCCGAACGGCACGACGAAGACCCTCTCCCTGAAGGCGGCCATCGCCGGTCGTGCCTCACGCACGATCAAGACCTACGTCGAGTATACGACGGATGTCTACGCCATTGACCGGCTCTACAGCGCAGGCGCCGCCGTCTGTATCGCAGACACGGCTGTCGGCGGTTGTACGACCACGGGCCAGGGTTCGTTTGACGGTGAATCCACCGACTCCAACTACATTGAAGTCACGACCCAGGGCGGACAGCTCACGGTCTCCTTCAACGGTCCGACCACGGGCAACGTTGCGAAGGGCAGCCAGGACGTTGTCCTGTACCGCTTCTCGCTTGCCTCGCCGGACAACACGTTGGAAATCCGCAACGTTGACTTCAAAATCCAGGGCAACACGTCCTCGGACCTCGTGATCGGTTCCGCGGGCACGGAATACTTCCGTGACATTAAGATCAAGAACCTCGCAACGGGTGCCATCTGGATGGGTCCGACGACCTTCCCGACCACTTGTGCCGACGGGGCGCAGGGCAGCGCTTCTACCTGTCTGATCACGTTGTCGGATTCCCGCAACATCAACGCGGGTGAAGTGCTTGACCTCGCGATTACCGCCGACCTCCACAACGGCGCGGAAGACGCGACGAACGAGTTCTACGCCGATGGCAACAACCAGTACAAGGTTGTCCACGGCGACAGCTCCAGCCTGCTCTTTGACTCGGATGATGTCCGCGTCGTAAGCACGGGCGAATTCCTCGCCGTGAGCAAGATCGTTCCGAACACGTCCATCACGAGCAACCTCCAGACGGTGAAGGCCGCCAGCCTCTCCGTGGCCCTTGCCGCTTCTCCGAGCGCCGGTACGGCGGTCAAGAAGCAAGTGGACATCCCGGTCGTGGGCTTTGTGTTCACCTCGGGTAACCAGAACGCCATCAAGATCACGCGTGTGACGCTTACCGGTCAGGGTTCGTTGAACGGCCTGTCCTACGGCGCCACCAACACGGTGAACATCGTCACGTCGTGTGCGTTGTTCGACGGCGGTCTTCAGGTCGGAGTCTCGGCATCGCCCGACACCACCGCCGGCACGTTCGCCATCACCAACATGAATGTGACCGTCCCGGCCGGCTCCTCGAAGACGCTCGTTGCCAAGTGCACGGCGGACTCGGTGGTTGACGGCGCGGCCGACTACATCGCGGTCGGTATCGATGCCGACGCAGACGTGACGGCCGAAGACAACGAAGCGAACTCGGTAACCGCTTCCCGCTCCACGCAGGTCGACTCGAACGCCAGCACCTCACCGGTGCTCGCCCAGACGATCCGCAGCGCGGGTACGCTTACCATCGCGACCGACAACCTTCGCCAGTCGACGATTCTCGTCGGCGACGACGGCGCGATCTGGCAGAACTTCGCGCAATTCAAGGCTACGGCTCAATATGAAGCCGTGGAACTTAGCAAGTTTACCGTCACCTCCACGGGTGTCGCGGCCAACTTCATTGCGCAAGGGATCGCCATCGCACAAGACGGTGCGGTGAAGGGTTCGGGCACATTGCCGTCAGGCGTCGACGTCTCCCAGAATGTTGACCTCTCGACCCCGATCGTTGTGCCGAAGGATGGCTCCGCCACCTTCCAGGTCTGGGGCAAACTCTCGAGGACGATGGCTTCGTCAACCGTCTCCGGTTCGACGAGCGCCGCTCGCTCGGGCAACCTGATGAACCTCGGTATCGGAGGCAACCTCCAAACCGGTGATTGGAACTCAAACTACGCGAGTCAGCTCAACATCCTGGCCAACGGTCAGGCTTCGGGCGATCGCTTGTACGCGACTACCACCGCCGGAAGCAACAAGGGTACCTCCGGTAATCAGTTCGTCCTGCGCAAGAGCAAGCCGGTTGTGGCGCGCCAGGCGCTCTCCACGACTACGCTCACCGCCGGTCTCGACACGGATCTCTACAAGTTCCAGGTTTCGGCCGACAGCGCGGGCTCCGTCGCCCTGAAGAAGATCAGCTTCAGCTGGTCAAAGGGTGACTCGAACTCGAGCCTCAACTTCCAGAACCTGCGCTTGCGCAAGGGAACGACCGATATCGCGAGTGGTGATCTCACCATCACCTCTGCGACGAGTATCAACTACTACGCAGGCGGTCCGGCGTTGGGTGAAACCAGCGGCACGATCGTGATCGTCTTCACCAACGAAGAAACGGTCTCCGGCTCGGGTAGCGTCTATACCCTGCATGGCACGATCAACGGTACGGTGGACTCGGGTGACTCATTGTCATTCAACTTCCGCCGAAATGGCTTGGCGACGCCGATAACCGGCTACCTGAGCACCTATCCGCTTGCAGGTGTGGTTGGCTCGAACATCGACGTAGGCACGACCCCGCTTGCGGGAGCCCCGACCGTCGTCGGTACGTTTGTCTGGTCCGACCTCTCGGAAGTCCCGCACTCCTACGCGTCAGGCACAGACAGTGGCTCACGTGACTGGACGGAGGACCTCCATGTCGAGGATCTGACGCAGCAGTCAACGCTTAGTCGCTAATAGGGCTTAGCGCCTGACGGCACTCGCGTAACGCATAGTGCGTAACGTGAAACGCCTGAAGGAAACAAAACCCCCGGCATGCGCCGGGGGTTTTGCGAATAAGATTTTTATCCACAGACGGTATATCTATCGATAAAACGTGATCGGGTGTATCATTTGTTCCAGTATTAACGATTTATTTTTTCGTGTCCTATGATGTTTGCCCGGTCCTTATCACCCGCTTGGCAGGGAATGAACGTTCGCACGTTCGGCCTGTTTGCGGTCGCGGTCGCTGCGGTATTCGGAGGTCTCGTCTTTTTTTCGCGACCGGCGGCTGCTGCGACGTGTAATTTCAGGAGTGTCGGTAATAATAATTTCAATACATCGGGCAACTGGAGCTGTGGCGCTGTCCCTACTGCGGCGGACGACGTCTTAGTCGGAGCCGGCACCACGACAAACCTTTCGGCAAGCGTTACGGTTTCAAACGTTTCCGTTTCCGGAACGTTGAACGCGGTTGCAAGTTTGCTACAAGTCACAACTTCGACATCTATCGATGCAGGGGGCGTGGTGACGTCTACAAGTGGTATCCTCGCACTCAATACGGTCACGAGCACGGGAAGTCTCGGAACCCTCACCGGAATAATTACCGTTTCAAGCACCTTCCAGAATAACGGTTACTTTGGTCTGGCGGGCGGAACGGCCACAACCACAGGCGCTTTCACGAATGCCGTGAGCGGCAGGATAAACGGCGGCGGCGGCATCTTGGCTTTTCTCGGCGATTACCTTGATTCAGGGGCATTCACGGCCGCAACCGGAACGGTGCGCGTCGGTGGAACCGCGAATCAAAACATCGCCGGTGAGTTGTATAACCTCTTCGTTTCGTTGAAAACCGAAGGAACCGCAACATTCGCAGCAAGCACGACCATCTTGAGCACGCTCAATGCAAATGGGGCCGGCGGAACCGTATCGGGCGGATCAACCGCCCTCACGGTCGTCGGGGCCGCGACGGTGTTATCCGGCGCGTCCGTGAGTTCCACGTCCGGTACGCTCACCTTTAACGCGGCCGTCACCTCGACCGGTTCGTTAGGCTCTACGTCCGGCAACATGCAACTTGACTCGACCCTGCAAAACAACGGCTGGTTCGCCATCGGCTCCGGAACATCGACTTTTGCCGACACTGTAACGAACGCCGTGAGCGGTACGATCAACAACAATACCGGCGTGCTTCGTTTTGCCGCCGACTTTACCAATGCAGGCACGTTCAATGCGAATACCGGCACAACGCGCTATATAGATTACGGAGCCGCGAACAATGGAAACGTTGCCGCCGTTACGTATTACAATCTCATCATTGACAAAGACGATGGTTTCGTCGCCACCCTGACGGGAGGTACGACCGTGAGCAACGCCTTCACCCTCTCCTTAGGTATCCTTTCGGTCAACACGCGGACGTTTACCGTTTCCGGCACCTACACCAACAGCGGCGGCCAGGTGACGATTTCGAGCGGAACGATCGTGCATGCGCTCACATCAAACGCCTTCACGACCTCCTCCGGCGGCGCGACCTCAACCGCCCAGATCACCTTTACCTCCGGTGGCGGTCTGTACGTGACGTTGCAAGACAACAACCGCAACCTTTCGGCGACCAACACCGAAACGATGACCGTGACCGCGAGCGTGACATCGGCATCCGGCTCGGACAGCGAAACGCTCACGCTGACGGAAACGGGCAACGCGACGGGCATCTTTCGTAACACGACCGCGTTTCCTCTCTCGTATGTCGTGAACGCGACGACCAATGACGGCACGTTAACCGTCAACGCGTCCGACACCGGCACGGTGAGCTACACGGACACGTATGACGCCACCGACACGGGGACCGATACGATTACGATCACCCTTGCCACCAGCGCGCCGGCTGGCACGACAACGACGGGCGGCGGCGGTTTGGCTGCGGCCGGCGGAGGCGGCAGCTCGGGCCTCGTGCCGGTGACGACCGAATTCCAGGAAGTCGTGGTGGACGGAGCCGTGATTCCGGTGCATACGCTCGTGAAACTCGTCTGTCCCGCCGGAGCCGGCGTCAATCACCCGTGCACGGCCGTGTATTACGTGAGCACGCAAGGCAAGCGTCACGCGTTCCCGAATGCCAAGGTCTATTTCACCTGGTATCCGGACTTCTCCGGCGTACAGCTCATCAACGAAACGCAAATGGCGGGCATTCCATTGGGCATGAACGTCACCTACAAGCCGGGCGTGAAGATGGTGAAGTTCACCACCGATCTAAAAGTTTATGCCGTGGAAAAAGGCGGTAACTTGCGATGGGTCACGAGTGAAGCGCTCGCGATCGCCCTCTACGGCACGGCGTGGAACACGATGATCGACGATATCGATGACGCGTTCTATGTCAATTACCGCTTTGGGAACGACATTTCCTCGACCGCCGACTACAATCCCGCCACGGCGAAAGCCTCGGTGACCTACCCGAGCGATAGCTTGCAGAGGTAGCAAGCAACCTCCCGTTTTAGGTTCGAAAGACCGCGAATCTCGCGGTCTTTTCGCTCTGTATGCCCCGTGTTACCCTAGCTCCCGACTCTATGAATCGCACGACAGCCATCAGGCTCTTCAAAGCCCTCACCTATCTCGGTGTTTACGGCGGACTCCTGGTCCCGCTCATGTTCATTCCGACGGTGATTTTCCCCTTCGTTTTCTCGAAACTGATTTTTTTCCAGATACTTATCGGCCTCACGTTCCCGGCGTATCTCGCCCTGGCGTGGATGGAGCCGGAGTTCCGTCCCAAGAAGCACTTGCTCTATTTCGCGGTCCTGGCTTATTTTGCGGCCTTGACGCTGTCGGTCGTATTTGCCATCGATCCGCTTCGCGCTTGGTGGGGAAACCAGGAGCGCATGAACGGATTGTTTACGCTGTTGCATTTCTTGGCATGGCTTACGATGGCCGTCGGAATCTTAAAGACATGGACGCATTGGAAATGGCTCTTGAATTACCAAGTCGGCCTCTCCTGCGTCATGGCGATCGTGGCCATCATGCAAAAGCTGAACCCCAACCTGCTCATGTTTCCGGCGGGCGATCGCGTCGGCGGGTTGCTCGACAATCCGATTTACATGGCGGCGTATCAGATCTTCAACCTATTCTTTCTTGCGCTGCTGTTCTGGCGGAATCCGTCACGGAATTGGCGCGTCGTATACGCGGTGATCGCCGTGTTTGACGTCATCGCGTTCTTCCTCGCGCAATCACGCGGCGCGTTGCTTGGTCTTGCCGCCGGCCTGATCGTATTCGCGTTGTATGTCGCCATCTTCAGCAAGAATAAAAAAACAAAATACGTCGTGTTCGGCGGTCTGCTCGCGCTCATGGCGACCTATGGTGTCCTCTTTGCATTCCGCGATACGGAGTTCATCCGCGCGACGCCGTTTAATCGCCTGACGGACTTTCGTTCCACGATCTCCACGCGCCTCATCGCCTGGGAAATCGCCTGGGATGGGTTTCTCGAGCGACCGGTGACCGGCTGGGGGCTCGATAACTTTCACATCCTGTTCAACCAAAAATTCAATCCGGAATCCCTGCGTTTTGGCACGTATGAAACCTGGTTCGACCGCGCGCACAATACCGTGATGGACGTGCTTTCGATGACGGGACTGCTCGGCTTCCTCACCTTTTTCGGCATTTACGTCGCGATCTTCATCTCCACCTGGCGAGCGTTTAGACGCGGATGGATCGATTTGCCGATCGCGGCCATCCTATTCTCGTTACCGATCGCCTACTTTGTCCAGAACTTGTTCGTATTCGATCACCCCGCAGGATTCTCGATGAGTTTTCTCCTTTTTGGGCTGATCATCGCCGCGACGAGAGGTGAGTTTATCGGGGAAAGAGAGCAGAGAGCAGAGAGCAGAGAGCAGGGGCGGGTGCGACGGGATGCGCCGTGGATTCTCTTTGCGGTCATACAGCTTCTCGGTATCTTGTTGGTATATCGAACGTCCGTTCTTCCTTTCCGCGCTTCCGAAACGGCGATCAAGGCGAATGCGGTCTTTGGCGTGAATCCCATCGTGTCCTTTCAGTATGCAAAAGAGGCGGCGGAGATTCCGACGTTGTACGTGGATGAACAGTCGTTTCTTCTTGCGCGTAATATTATCGCGATGATCAATGCGGGGCAGTTTCAAAAGCTCCCGCAGTGGAAGGAAATGTATGCGCTGGCGAAATCGCTTTCCGAAGAAGAGGTTTCGCGTCATCCAAACAACACGCACCCTCGCTATATTTATGCGAGACTCGCGCAATCCATCATGCCGCTGCTGCCTGAAGAGGCCCCCGTGGCCTTGGAACAATATCAAAGGGCCATCGAAACGAGTCCGAAGCGTCAGCAATTGCATTACGGTCTTGCGCAGCTCTATTTGCAACTCGGACAATTGGACGCCGCGCTTCAGGTGTTTAAGAACGTTCGTGATTTTGATCCGGAAAACGGTATCGGTTCGTGGAACTATGGTGTCTTGCTCCTGTATGACAAGGGAAATCAGGATCCCACATTACGCCTCGAAGGCGCAAAGGAGATACGTGCGGCCATACAGGCTCCCTATCCGTACGGACTTCAGAATCCGCAGGAGATTTATGCTTTGATCGACGCATTCATCGTGCTGAAAGACGCCGAGGGACTTCAAAAGACGGTCGAGTCGTTGCCATCATATCCAAAGGGAGGTCCCGATACGTATGCCGCGATCGCCATGAAGATGCAGATCCTGCAGTTGAACGATTTGAGGGACAGGGTTCTGACGATCGGTGAGTCGATCGCGCCTGGGACGCAAGAATCTTTCGTGCTTCTCACCAATCCGGACACGGAGACGCTCACGGCGCCAGAAGAGCCGACGGAAAGCGCCGCGACGAGTACGGGAGCGGGATCGCGACGGTAGACCTCCCCCTAGATCCCCCTCCCTTCGTAAGGAGGTGGATTCGTTATCCGGTGAGCGCCTTCAGGTTTCCCTCGTACGTTTTTTGTAGGGGAAAACGCGTTTCGATTTGCCGACGCGCTTCGTTTGCCAGACGTTCGCGTAGGGTTGCGTCTCGCATGACGCGAAGCATCGCTTCCGCAAGTGCGGGCGGATTCATCTTCGGAACGATCACGCCTCCTTCATCATCACCCGCCGAAAGCTGCGCATTCTGGCGGGTAAACATCCATGTCGCCGCGCCGACGTCGGTCGCGATGCAGGGGAGACGCGCCGCCATCGCTTCAAGCAGGGAAAACGACATGCCTTCTTTCGAGCTCGGCAGTACGAACGCGTCGAAGCCCGTGAGCAGCGTCGTCGCGTCGTCGCGCGCGCCGGGGAGTAATACGACTTCGTCCAAGCCGAGTTCGCGTCGTCGCGTCTCGATTTCCGCGCGTTGCAATCCGTCGCCGAGAATCACGAATCGCGCATTCGATTCCGCGTCATGCACGATCTTGCAGGCTTCCATGTAGCGCGGGAGATCTTTCGGTGGAAAAAAATTGGCGGTGGTGCCGAAGAGGAAGTGAGTAGTGAGTAGTGAGTAGTGAATAGCCTCAGACAAGCGGGTGCGGGCGGGGTCGCGGGGAAGTAAAGCCGCGTCGAAGCGGGGGAGATCGATGCCGTTTGGGACGGCGATCACGTTTTCGCGCGCGCGAATGCCGATTTCGTTTGCGAGACGGACGTCGTCCGGGTTCACGCAAATGATCACGTCTTTGAGTTTGCCGGTCCATTTCTCAAGCGAGCGATACAACCATAGTTTGTGCGCGGGCAATGCTTCACGGAACGACCAGCCGCCGATGCGATAGACGACGCGGGGAAGCCGAGTAGCCGAGTAGCCTAGTAGCCTAGTAGCGATCGAACCGATCACGCTCATTTTGGTGCTGTTTAATTCGACGGCGTCCGGCTTCAGATCGCGCAACACGTCGCGCAACTCGAGAACGGCGAGCGGATCGCGAAGCGGGTTGATCTCGCGGCCGAGTTTTCGCAAACGGATGAAGGGTATCCCCCGCTCTTCGCAGCGCGTTTCAAGCCAAGACCCGTCGGTATGAACCATACGGTTCATACCGTCGCCGGCAATGACCGTGACGTCGTGTCCCTGCGCGACAAGCCAAGAAGCGAATCCGGCCATGAATTGCTGGACACCGCCTTGCTCGGCTAAGGTCACCGCGAGGGCGATCTTGATTTTTGCGCTTTCCATGGAATTAACTTATAACTTATAATTGAGAACCTAGAAATAGGAGGGTTAAAATTTTTAATAAAAATCTTTTACCTTAGCCAAGTTCTTGGTTATAAGTTCTAAGTTTTACGTTTGCCTATGTGCGGAATTGCCGGCTTGATTGCAGCTCAGGGGCGGCCCGTTGACCGGGATCGCTTGGTTGCGATGTCCGATCGAATCGCGCATCGGGGGCCGGACGGGGACGCGGTTTGGATCGAAGGGCAGGCGGGGCTCGCTCATCGTCGCCTCGCGATCGTGGATCTGTCGCCGACGGGCGCACAGCCGATGGTTTCCACCGACGGACGATACGTCGTCGTGTTCAACGGCGAGATCTATAACTATAGGGAAATAAAAGAGCAGTTAACAAAGAGCAAAGAGCCGTTTCGGTCGACGAGTGATACGGAGGTGTTGCTGAAATTGTATGAGCGAGAGGGGGAAAAGATGTTGGAGAAATTGTGCGGGATGTTTGCGTTCGCGATTTGGGACAGGGAAAAGAACGAATTATTTTTTGCGCGCGATCGGATCGGCAAGAAGCCGTTTTTCTGGATGAGCGACGAGCGGGGATTCGCGTTTGCCTCCGAACTCGGCGCCCTGCTCCATACGGGGCAGGGCGGCGCGTTCGTCGCTTTGGGCAAACCCGACGTGGATTGGGACGCGGTGCGCCTGTTTCTCGGTTTGCAATACGTTCCGTCGCCGCGCACGGGATTCAAGAACGTGCACGCGTTGCCGCCGAGTCATTGCGGATTCGTTCGCGACGGAAGCGTCGAGGTGAAGCGATACGCGTCGTTCGACGCGGAACCGAAGATCGAAACGTCGTTCGAGGATGCGGCCAAACACGTGCGCGAATTGCTCGACGAGTCCGTGCGCTTGCGCATGATCGCGGACGTGCCGGTCGGAACGTTTTTGTCCGGTGGAATCGACTCGTCCGCCGTCGCGTGTCTCATGGCCAAGCGTTCCGCGTCGTCGATCAAGACGTTCACGATGGGATTCCCGAGTTTTGGGTACGACGAACGCGCCGAGGCGCGTGCGCTCGCGACGACGCTCGGCGCTGAGCATCACGAGTTCGAGGCGCGTCCCGCCGAGGCGCTGCGCGTCATCGACGACGTGCTCGACGCGTATCAGGCGCCGTTCGCCGACGCGTCCGCGATCCCTACGTATCTGCTCGCGCGCGAAACGCGTCGCCACGTCAAAGCCGTGATGACGGGCGACGGCGGCGACGAACTGTTTGGCGGTTATCGTCGTTATCGCTATTTCGCCAAGGCGCTGCGATGGCGCGCGCTCGGCCGTTTGCCGGTACTCGGCTCGATCGACGTTGGCGGCGTGAAGCGCTTGAATCCGAAAATCGTCCGCATGATTCGCACCATTCAAGCGCTTTCGGCGGGTGACGCGGCCGGATATGCAGAGCTTTTTACCGGTTCGTATTTTTCTGAATGCGATCTAGGCGCGTTGCTCGATCCGGATTTTGCCAAACGGACGCAGGGGAGTCGCGCGGAGAGTTTCGTTGTGCAGAATATTCGTACAAAGGGCGTGGAGGCCGCGATGGAATTCGATCTCCATTCGTATTTGCCGGACGATCTCAACGTGAAGATGGATCGCGCGACCATGGCGCACGGATTAGAGGGCCGGTCCCCTCTTCTCGATCAGGAACTTGTTTCATACGTTGCGCGACTTCCCGTCGAATACCGACTTTCGTCTCGCGTTCAAAAGGCGTTGCTCGCGGAGGCGGTGCGCGATGTCGTGCCGTCCGACGTTCTTTTGCGACCAAAACGCGGTTTCCAGGTACCGCTTGCGGAGTGGTTTCGCGACGCGTTGCGTTCGTCATTCGTGGAGCGTTGTCTTTCGTCGGACGCGAAACTTCTCACGACCTGTCGCAAAGAGGTGGTTACGCGCTATTTACACGAAAACGATCACGGCGTCGACCACGGCAACCGTCTGTGGATGCTCCTGTCGTTGGCGACATGGCTTGAACGATATGGATGAAGAACAGAGAGCAAAGAGCAAAGAGCAAAGAGCAGCGGGCAAGCGGGTGCTGGTGTTTTCGACGGCGTATTTGCCGCTGGTGGGTGGGGCGGAGGTGGCGTTGAAAGAAATAACCGATCGGCTCGGCGACGGTTTTGCGTTCGATATCGTCTGCGCGAAATTGAAATTGGGACTTCCGTCGCGCGAAACGATCGGAAACGCGACCGTGCATCGCCTCGGATTCGGATCGACGATCGACAAGTATCTCTTGCCGATTCTTGGATCTCTGTACGCGTTATTCGTTATTCGTGATTCGAAATTCGATCTCCTTTGGTCGATGCAGGCGAGTTATGGCGGATTCGCGTCATTGTTTTATTCGTGGCTTTGTCCGCGCGTACCGTTCGTGCTCACGGTGCAGGAAGGCGATCCGCCGGAGCGGTATGCGAAACATGCCGGGCCGTTTCGCGGGTTGCATCATGCGATTTTCCGTCGCGCCGACCAAGTCCAGTCGATCAGCCGCTTTTTGTCGGACTGGGCGGTGAAGATGGAGTTCGAGGGACGGCCCGTGCGTATTCCGAACGGCGTGGATGTTTCGAAATTTGCGAAGAGTGAAGAGCGAAGAGTGAAAGATGAAGAGATAAAAATTATTTCGGCATCGAGATTGTCGCATAAGAACGGGATCGACCTGCTGATTCGCGCGATGGCAGCATTACCGGAGCGCGTCACGCTGCAACTTGCGGGTGACGGGGAGGATCGGGCGATGCTCGAAGCGTTGGCGCAGGAAATCGGCGTCGCGTCGCGCGTGCGATTCCTCGGAAACAAAACGCACGATGAAATCGCGAAACTGTATCAGAATGCGGATCTTTTTTGCCGACCGTCGCGTACGGAAGGGCTGGGGAACGCGTTTCTCGAAGCGATGGCGGCTGGATTGCCGACGATCGGAACGCCTGTGGGCGGCATTCCGGATTTCCTGAACGAGGAAACGGGTTGGTTGTGCGAGCCGGAGAATCCGGAATCGATCGCGGAGACGATCAATCGTATCCTCGCGACGCCGCGCGAAGAGATCGAGCGCGTTGCGCAAAACGCCGCGCGTCTCGTCCGCAAAACGTACAACTGGGACGCGGTGGCGCGTGACATGCGCGCGCTATTCGACCGAGCCGTCGCGTCCAAGCGTATCCTGATCGTCACGGGGATCTATCCGCCGGCGATCGGCGGCCCGGCCACGTACGTGCCGTTACTCGCTTCGGGTCTCACCGAGGCCGGAGATCGCGTGCGCGTCGTGACGTTTGGCGACGAGAAAACGAAGGCGGGGGAGGGATGGCGCGTGTCCGTCGTGCCGAAAACCGGATCAGCCGTGTGGCGATATGCGCGGATGTTCGGTCGCGTGTTTCGTCTCGCGAAGCGGTTTGATCTCGTCTACGCCATGACGCCGTCGTCGGACGGGTTTCCCGCGTCGCTCGCGGCGATGCTTCGTCATAAGCCGTTTGTCCTCAAGGTCGTCGGAGATTATGCGTGGGAAGCGTTTATGAATGGCAGAGAGCAAAGAGCAGAGAGCAAAGAGCAGCTATTGGATGAGTTTTTGGAGAAGGGGCATGGCGGAACGATTGGAATATTGGAATGGATGGAACGATTTGTTGCGAAACGTGCGAAGACGGTGATCGTGCCAAGCGCATATCTCGCGTCCGTGGTCGGGCGATGGGGTGCGCCGAAAGAGAAGATACGCGTCATACCGAATGCGATCGAGCGCATCCTTCCGTCGCGCGACCGTGAAACGCTGCGCCGCGCGTTCGGCGTCGAGGATAAGCGCGTCCTGTTTACCGTCTTGCGATGCGTGCCGTGGAAAGGCGTGGATTTTCTGATCGGCATCCTTGACAAGCTGTCGGATGATACGATTCTCGTTGTCGCGGGCGACGGACCGATGAAGGAAGCATGGGAACGCTTCGCGATGGAAACCGGTGTGGCCGGACGCATGCGCTTTCTCGGTTCCGTGTCGCGCCACGTCATCGCGGATTGGAACGCGGCCGCGGATGCGTTTGTGCTTGCGAGCGCGTATGAGGGCTATCCGCATGTCGTGATCGAGGCGTTGGCGGCGGGGCGACCGTGTTTTGTGACGGACAAGGCGGGGAACAAGGAGATGGGAGGGTTATTCCCCGGCGTCGTGACGGTGTTGCCGTATCGCGACGAGACCGCGTGGATCGACGCGTTGTCCCGACCGTTTACGACGCATGATCCAAACTCGCTTCGTTTTCAGACCGTTGAGTCACTTGTTACGGAGACGCGCTCCGCGCTTCATCAGTTATGCGAATCCTAAGCGTTACTTTGGATCGACGCGTCCTCGATCCGCATTCGGCCGTCGGAAAGCGACAGACCGCGTATTATCGCGACCACAACGTTTCCTACATCGTCCTGGACGCGCCGGGACGTTCAAAGCTCGCGACGCTTTTTTCCGCTGCGTCGGAAGCGCGTCGCGCGCGCGGGTTTGACGTGGTGACCGCGCAAGATCCGTTTTTTTGCGGTTGGATTGCGCGAGTCGCTTCCAAAGCGTCAAACGCCGCGTTGCATATCCAAGATCATAGCGGCGCGTTCGGCCGCTCCGCGTTCGATACGCGCGAGCGCTTACTTCGCCCCGTCGCAAAATACGTGCTGCGCAAGGCCGACCGCGTGCGCACGGTGAGCGAACGCGGCAAGCGCGGTCTTGTCTCGATCGGCATCGCGGAAGACAAGATCGACGTCATCCCGATCGCGACGGACGTTTCGCGTTTTTCGAGTCTCGACCGTTCGCGCGCGATGCCGAATCAGATTTTATGTATTTCGCGTCTCGAAGCGGAAAAAGGAATCGGCGTCCTGCTTTCCGCGTTTGCGATTCTCCACGAGAAACATCCGGAAGCATCGCTCGTCATTGTCGGTGACGGATCGGAGCGCAAAACGCTCGAGAAGCTCGCCCGATCGTTTCATATCAACGACGCCGTTTTGTTTGCCGGAGCAAGCGATGATGTCGCGACGTATGTGAGCCGCGCGGGCGTGTATGTCCAGCCGTCGTATTTTGAGGGGTGGGGTTTGGCGGTGATCGAGGCGGCCGCGGCCGGATTGCCGATCGTCATGACCGATGTCGGTTGCGCGGGCGAAGTCATCAAACACGAGGAGAGCGGGCTGGTCGTACCGCCGGGGAACGCGCACGCGCTTGCCGACGCGCTTGGGCGCGTTCTGAACGACGAGGCGCTTCGACGCGCGCTTGGCGAGGCCGCCCGTCGCGCGATCGCGAATCTTCCCGGCCCGGATGCGACGGCGGAAGCAATCAGGCGCTCGCTTCAGGCCGCGTTGAAGGTTTCCTCGTAAAACGGTAGGGTTCTCCTATGAACGCTTTATTTCGGCGGGAAAAAGTCATCATTTTGCTCGCCTGTCTTACGTTTTTGCTGAGCGCGGGCTACGCGTTTTTGTACCGCATCCCGCCGTCCGTGGATGCGAGCGCCTATGATCAGGTCGGATGGAATATCGCCCAAGGACACGGATTCCGTCTCGCGCTGGGCGTTCCGATAGAACAGGACGAAGTGATCACCTATCAAGGTCCGGCGTATCAGTTTTTTTTGGCGGGGATATACACTGTGTTCGGCCATCATCGCGAGGTGGTATGGATCGCGCAGGCTTTGCTTCGCGCGTTTTGCGTGTTGATGCTGTACGCGATTTGTCAAAAAATATTCCGCGAGCAGGGACGGGCGATCGGCCGGATCGCGGGCGGCGTATTCGGGTTCTATCCCGATCTCGTCGAAATCGGCGCGATGCTGATGACGGAGACGTTTTTCATTTTTCTGACCGTCCTCGTGCTGTGGTTATTCTTTCGTGAATACGACAAGCCGACGCCGCTCGGCGCGTCGTTGCTCGGCGCGGGGTTCGGCGTCGCGATCCTTGGTCGCTCCATCATCCTGTTGTTTGCTCCCGTATTCCTCTGGTGGTTCTGGAGACGCATGCCTTCGCCTAGGCTTCGGCATGCAGGCAAGGCGTGGATTCCGTTTTTCGGATTCGCCTTCGCCGCGATGTTGGTGCTTACGCCGTGGACCGTCCGCAACTGGAACGCGTATCACAAATTCATCCCGACCATGGCCAACTCCGGCTATAATTTGTGGGTCGGCAACCGCCACGGCGCGACGGGCGAAGGCGGCAATCCGGCGGCGATGCAAGACATCATGAAAGTGTATGGCATGACCGGAACCGGCGAATACTTTACCGGCGAGTTCAAGGCATTCGTCCGCGAATATCCGTTCGAGTATGCGCAGCTCACGGGCGGACGCTTCATCAAGTATTTCAGCTTTATCCGGCCGATGGGATTCTGGTTCTATCAATCCGGCTTTTTCCAGTGGCTGTTCATCCTGTCGTCCGTCAGGGCGGGGTTCATCCTGTTTTCATTATCGTTTGGCGGCATCCTGCTCTCATGGATTCGAGAACGAAATGAGGCGTTACGCGACCTGTCGCTGTTCGCGTTTTTCACCGCGTTCGCGATTATCCCGATCATCATCACGACGCGGTACCGCTTGCCGATCTATCCCATTCTTGCGATCTTTGCGGCCTTTGTCGTCATGCGTGCGTACCGAAATTTCAAAGAGACCGTCCCGTTCATCCTTGGCGGGACGGCGATCGTGCTTGGCATCGCGTTCATCGACTTCGTCCAATTCTCCGAAAAGATTTTCGGCCGCATTCGGACGATGCTTTCGTAATATGTGCGGATTTGCCGGATTCGTCGGAGCGCAAGACCCCGAGTTACTTCGGCGGATGGGGCAGGCCGTCCGTCATCGCGGTCCGGATCAAGAAGGCGATTTTGAAAGCGACCCGTGTTCGTTTTCGCATAAACGACTCTCGATCATCGATCTCACGGAAGCCGGACGGCAACCGCTCGCGTCCGAAGACGGGAGATTTGTCGTCGCGTATAACGGCGAAATCTATAATTACAAGGAGTTGCGAGTGAAGTATGAAAAAGCGGGTTGGAAATTCCGCACGCAAACCGACACGGAATGTCTGCTCGCGTCCGCGTCGCTGCACGGCCTGACCGATCTCGGCGAGTTCCATGGCATGTTCGCGTTCGCGTTGTGGGATCGCGAGCTCGGCACGTGTTTTCTCGCGCGCGATCGCATGGGGATCAAGCCGCTCTTCGTCGCCGAGATCGACGGACGCGTCGGATTCGCGAGCGAAGTCGGCGGGCTCTTGCCGATGCGCGACGCGTGGCGCGAAGACGAGATCGCGCGTTCGATGTATCTCGCGGTCGGCTACGTGCCGGGACCGCGCACGATTTTCGAGGGCATGCGCAACCTCGAACCGGGTCGGCTGTATTCGATTCGCGGCCCTGCACCGTATGGTGCAGGGCGTTCCGGCTCGATCCATGAAGGTCCGCGATTCGACGTGTGGCCCAAGCGCGACACGCCGCGTTCCCGCGCCGAAGCGGAAGAGATGCTGCGCGAAATCGTGGACGGCGCGGTTGCCGCACAAACCGTTTCCGACCGTCCCGTGGGCGCGTTCTTATCCGGCGGTCTCGATTCGAGCGTCGTACTCTCGGCCATGCGCATCCATGATCCGCGCGGTACGATCAAGACGTTCACGACGCGATTCAAGCATCACGTGGACGATCCCAAGTTCAACGTCGACGCCGATCTCGCGCGCCGCACGGCCGAGCGATACGGATGCGAACATTACGAAATCGAAGTCGGCGCCGAAGACGTGATCGCGAACGCCGAAGCGATGGCGCTGCATCTCGGCCAGCCGCACAACAACAGCGCGACCGTCGCGGTGGATGCGGCGGCGCGCCTCGCGTCAAAACACGTTCCCGTCGTGCTGACGGGCGACGGGGGAGACGAGTTATTCGGCGGTTATCGTCGCTATCAATTGTGGAGCATGGCAGGGCCACGTATCACGTATCACGTAACACGTAGCATCGTTCGTGTCGGCGCGAAGTTCCATCCACGTTATCAGGATTGGAAAGACTTGCTCGATGCGGAGGATGAGGCTTCGCGTCTTCTCACATTCCACGCGCTTCCGGCCGACCGCCGCCGCGCGTTGTTCGGCGACGCGACGGATGACGCGGCCGTACTTGAACGCTGGCGCGAGTTACTCGTGGGCGTGAAAGGCGGCGATCCCGTCTCGCGTTTCATGGCGTTGGACCGTCTCACGTGGCTGCGCGACGACGCGTTCGTCCGCTCCGACCGCCTCACGATGCGCCATGGCGTCGAGGCGCGCGTCCCGCTGCTCGACGATTCGCTGATCTCGTTCGCCAACGGCTTGCCGCGATCATGGCTCGTAAATGCGCGTCATTCTAAAATCCTCTGGCGTTCCGCGTTTGCCGATCGCTGCCTGCCGGAAGTCGTCCATGGAGAAAAACGCGGCTGGATCACGCCGGCGGCCAAGTGGATTCGCGTCGGTCTGAAGGACTGGATGGAAGAGTTGATCGAAGAGGCGATTCGTGATCAGGTTTGGATAGACGGACCCGCCGTTCGCCAAGCGTTCAAAGACCATTTGTCCGGAAAACGCTACGGTCTCATTGAATTATGGACCATCGCGCAATACCAGCTCTGGCGACGCGCCTACCGATCCCATCTCCGATGAGAATCGCCTATCTTGAAAACGCCCGCCTTCCGACGGAAAAGGCGCACGGCTATCAGATCATGAAGACCTGCGAGGCGCTCGTGCAGGCGGGCGCCGAGGTTCAGTTGTTTGTCGCGGATCGACGCAATCCGCTCGCGTCCCATGACGTATTTGAATATTACGGCGTTCCGAAACTGTTCGACGTCTTCCGCTTTCCCGTTCTCGATGCGATGGACGTGATTCCGGGCGCGAACGCGTTTGCCTACGCGCTCGAACGCCGGAGCTTTTTGCGTTCGGTACGCCGCGCGCGCCTTGCGCTGCTCGCGTCCGACGTCTGGTACACGCGCGATCCCGTCGTAGCCGAAACGCTCGTTTCGCTTCAACATGCGCGTCCCGTTTTCGTCGAGCTGCATAACGCCGACGATCGCGTAGCGGCCCTCGCTTCACGCGTGACGGGCTGGATCGCGATTTCGGAAGGATTGAAGCGCTATCTCATCGAGCAAGGTGTTGCGGAAGAAAAGATCACGGTCGCGCATGACGGATTCGATCCGGACGCGTTTGCCGAACTTCCGTCGAAAGAGGACGCGCGACGGACGCTCGGCATCGACTCGAACGTGTTTCTCGCCGCGTACGCCGGACATTTGTATCCGTGGAAGGGCGTGGACGCGATCGCGCCGGCGTTTTCGCGCGTCCCGGAGGGCGTCGAGATCGCCATCGTCGGCGGGTATCCAAATGACATCCGGCGCGTGGAGGAAAAATCGGGGAATGCGCCGCACGTAAAGTTTGTCGGCCATCAATCGAGAAAAGACGTGTTGACGTGGCTTGCGGCGGCGGACGCGGCCATCCTGCCTACATCCGCGCAATTCGAGATCGGCAAGTCGTACACGTCTCCGCTTAAGTTGTTTGAATATCTCGCCGCAGGACTTCCGGTGATCGCAAGCGACGTTCCAAGCGCGAGAGAAATTCTCGACGATTCCGTCGCGACGTTTTTCAAGCCCGACGATGCGGAGGATTTTTTGAGAGCGGTGGGGGAACAGAGAGCAGAGAGCAGAGAGCAGAGAGCAAAGAGCAAAGAGCAAAGAGCAGAGAGCAGAGAGCAAAGAGCAGTTGCGGAGATGGCAAAACAGAAGGTGAAACCGTATGCGTGGAAGGAGCGGGGGAAGGGGATTGTGGAAAGGCTGGAATCAAGAATCAAGAATCAAGAATCAAGGAGAAAAAAAGGAATCCTGATCGTGACGCAGGCGGTGGATGAGGCGGATACGAATCTTTCGTTTTTTCTTGATTGGTTGCGTGAATTGGCGTCCCGCGTGTCCGTCGTGCATGTGGCGGCGTGGAAAACGGGGGAGCATCGTGGGTCGGGGGCGTATCGTGTGTCGGGGGCGCATAACCATGCGCCCCTACCGGGGAACGTCTATGTGCACGCGATGCCGAAGGGGAAATTGAAACGGATTATCGCGTTGAAGAAACTGACGTTTTCCGTTCGCGAGGACGTGGATGCCGTGTTCGTACACATGCTTGCGCCGGTGGCTGCGACACTCGGTTTATTCTGGCGACTCATGGGGAAGCGCGTCGTATTGTGGTACACGCACGGCTCGGTTCCACTCTCGTTGCGCGTCGCCAATGTTTTCGTGAACGGGATTTGCACGGCGACGAGTCCGAGCATGAATTTGAAGACGATCAAAAAGATCGTGACCGGTCACGGCATCGATACGGATCGGTTTCGTCCGAGTGATGCGCCTCGCTTGGCAGAGCTTGTCACGGTCGGGCGTATTACGCCTCGAAAGCGTCTCGAATCCTTGATCGATCTCGTGGAAGCCGTGCGCAAGGCACAGCCGTCGCTTCCGTTTCGCTTGCGCATCGTCGGCGAGGCGTACCTCGACTCGGATCGCGCGTACGCGGAAACGCTCGCGACGGAAGTCGCGCGTCGCGGTTTGCGGGATATCGTGTCTTTCGACGGTGCCAAGCTCGGCGACGAGTTGATCGAGTTGTATCGACGCTCCGCCGCGTTTGTCACCGCAAGCGAAACGGGAAGTCTCGACAAGGCCGTCCTCGAGTCGTTGTCATGCGGAACGCCCGTGCTGGCTGCGTCTCGCGTGTTCGCTGGATTCGACGGAGTTCATGTTGCGCCAAGCGGCTGGGATGAGGACGCCGTCGCGTTTGTCGTCTCCCGACTCGCGCATCCGACGACGGACGAGCAGGCACGCGCCGATGTCGCGCGCAAAGCCTCGCTCAAGACGCTGATTTCTCGCCTTGTCTCGATCTTGCTAGATTAAACCTTATGCCAACGCCCGCCTGGGACATCTTTTTCGAGAATGCCGTGAAGGCCGCGCTTGCGCCCGATTCTCGCGTGTTGGATATCGGCGCGGGTTTGCGCGCGGACCCGTCGCGAGGCAATCGCGTCGATGCGCGTCGGGCGTGGATCCGTCCGCTGCTTGAACGCGTGCGCTACGACGTGCTTGACCCCGTTGATACGTACAAACCGGACATCGTCGGCGATTTGCAGGCGATGCCGATCGACGACGCGTTTTACGATTCCGTCATCTGTCTCGCCGTACTCGAACACGTGTCGCGCCCGTGGGACGGCGTAAAGGAAATGCGACGCATCCTGAAGCCCGGCGGTTTTCTCTTCCTCTACGTTCCGTTTCTCGCGCCGTATCATGCCGAACCGGGATATTATTCCGACTTTTGGCGATTCACCGACGAAGGGATCAAAACGCTTTTATACGAATTCGACGACGTGAGACTTGTTCCCGTGCGCGGACCGGTGGAGACGCTCGCGCATCTGTTGCCGCGCCCGATCCACAACGCGTTCTTTCTGTGGCTCGGTCGCAAACTGGATTCCTTACGTAGAGCGTCCGGCAAACAGGCTTCCGGATTTTACGTGACGGCACGGCGCCCTGCGGCTTGATCGCGCGGCCTGAAACTGCTACCTTTCGCACGATTATGCAGCCCCAACAGAGGATGTCGGCGGAGGATGCGAAAGCTTATACGGCCAAGGTTCGCGACTGGTGGAACGCGCATCCTTTCACCGTCGGTTTAGGGTCCGAAGGGCGGAACGATTTGACCGGCCGCGTCGGCGAGGTGGACCGTTCGTTTTTTGACGAAGTCGAGCGCAAGTACCGCAAATGGTATGTCGGAGCGACATTCGATACGCCCGCCGACGCCGAGGCTTTGGCGGGCAGGCCGGAAAAACCGTTGCTTTCGAAGTTCGTGCCGTACGAGTCGCTTCGAGGAAAGAAGGTTCTCGACATCGCCATCGGTACGGGCTGGACCGCGGTCGCGTTCGCGCAAGCCGGCGCGGACACGTGGGGTATCGATCTGACGGAAGAAGCGATCCGCATGTCAGAGCGTCATGCGGAGTTGAAGGGCGTATCGTTGCATCTCCAGCAGGCGGATGCGCAGCACCTTTCTTTCTCCGACAACGAATTTGATTTCGTGCTCGCATGGGGTTGCTACATGCACATGCCGGACACGGAGCAGGCGTTGCGCGAAACGTTTCGCGTCCTGAAACCCCGAGGGAAGGCCGTCGCGTATTGGTACAACAAATCGTCGTGGACGTATTGGTTTAATTTTATGTTCCTGCGCGGCGTGCTTGCCGGAAAACTCATCACGTACAAGTTCAATCCGACGCGGATTGTGAGCCGATACACGGACGGATCATCAAAAGGCGGCAATATGCTCACGAAAGTTTATACGCCAAAGGAGCTGGAGCAGATGTATCGCGCGGCGGGATTCTCGAGCGTGAAGGTCGAGACGTTGCCGCTGAAAGGCGAGGTGGAGGGATGGCCTGTGGGTAAGTTCCCGATATTTCGATATTTTCCGCAATCTCTGCGAAGCCGGATGGGGAAAAAGTGGGCATGGGGCGTGGTCGTGACGGCCGTAAAATAAGATTATTTGTATGAGCGAAACGGCAACACGGGCGGTCGCGGAGGCGTACGAAACGCTGGGCGCGCTCGGCGAACGCGAACAGTCGGAGCAATATCGGCTCGGGTTGACGGTCGGGTTCGTCGAATCCGTGGGTGGGTATCAATGGAAGCGCGTACTCGATCTCGGTAGCTCGCTCGGGTTGCATCTGCTTGCGGCAAAACATCTCGGTGCGACGAAGTTTGTCGGCGTGGACAAGTACATTTTTCCGGAAGCGTTTGAAAACGATTTCATCTTGTCGCGTTTGGAAATGGACGAATTGAAATCGGTTTGGTCGCATGAAGGCGTCGAGGTGTATCCGAATGATTTGGCGGAGCTGCTTCCGTTCGAGAGCGGAAGTTTCGATATCGTCGTATGCGATGCGGTGATCGAACATTTGCACGGCATCCACAAACACTTGTTCGCAGAAGTGAATCGCGTACTCGCCCCGGGCGGCATGTTCGTGTTCACGACGCCGAATCTCGCATCGCTTTTGAAGCGAGCTCGTTTTCTCGTCGGACGCTCGCCGTTGTGGGACTTCAAGGATTACGTCGATTCGGGAAACCGCTTCACGGGCCACGTCCGCGAGTTCACGATCGGTGAATGCCGTCAGCTCCTCGATTGGACGGGATTCGATCCGGTGAAGGTCTATGCGCGGCCGTCGTATTTCCGCTGGGGATGGCTTCGTTCGCCGAAAAAGGCGCATATGGTCTTGTTCCAAGGTATTTCGCACGTGTGGCCGACGTGGGGCGATCTCGTGTTTGCGGCAGGGAGGAAGAAAAACTTATAACTTATAACTTAGAACCTAGAAATAGGCCTAGAAGATAATGCACTAGCCAAATTACTTATTTTTGTTTAAGGTTAGATAAATTTATAAGTTATAAGTTATAAGTTCTTGGTTAACTCTATGTGCGGAATTGCTGGATTTGCGGGGCCGGGAGGCGGCAAAGACGCCCTTCATGCGATGGCGTCGGCGATCAAGCGCCGCGGTCCGGATGACGAAGGTTTTTTTGAGACGCCAAAGGTCGGTTTTGCGTTCCGTCGCTTATCGATCATCGACGTCGCGGGCGGGCATCAGCCGCTTGCGAATACAGACGGCACGATTCAGGTGATGCTGAACGGCGAGATCTACGGATTCGTCGCGTTGCGCGAGGAGTTGGAGCGTCTCGGTTATCGGTTCGCGACCAAGTCCGATACGGAGGTGATCGTCCACGGCTATGCCGAGTGGGGCGATCGCGTATTTGAAAAGCTAAACGGGATGTTCGCGATCGCGATTTGGGATGCGAAGCGATCGCGTTTGTTGCTCGCGCGAGACCGTCTCGGCAAAAAGCCTCTTTATTGGACATTGAAAGATAGAACATTGTGGTTCGCGTCGGAGTTGAAGGCGTTGATCGCTGTGGATGTCGTTACGCGCGATCTCGATCTCTTGTCCGTCGGCGCGTATTTTCGTTCGGACGCAGTGCCGACGCCGCGCACGATCTTCCAAAACGTACAAAAGCTTGAACCGGCGACGGTGATGGCGTGGTGTGACGGGAAGATCGAAAAAACGTGGTCATTTTGGAAACCGGAGATGGTCGAGTTGCCTTCGATTCCGCCGCGTTCCACTCAGGCAATATCGATAGTCCCTGAGCTTGTCGAAGGGCTACGCAATCGTCTCGACAAAGCCGTTCGCGAACGTCTCGTGTCCGATGTGCCACTCGGCTTGTTCTTGTCCGGCGGGATCGATTCAAGCGTGATTGCGGAATCGGCGGCGCGCCAGTCCTCGTCGAAGCTCGACGCGTTCACGGTCGGCTTTGACGACCCGTCGCATGACGAGCGTCCGGCCGCGCGCGCGGTCGCAAGCGCGCTCGGCATCGAGTTGCACGAAGAGACGCTCACGCCCGACGCCGCGCTCGCCGTTCTCGACGACGCCGTCGAGCTTCTCGACGAGCCGCTCGCGGACCCGGCTATCCTGCCGCAGCTTTTGCTCGCCAAGTTTACGCGCCAACATGTTACCGTCGCGCTGACGGGCGACGGGGGAGACGAGTTGCTGCTCGGGTATCAGCACATCCCGGCACATCAGCTGCTGAATCGAATGGAAACTGACACCACCCCCATCCCCTCCTCCCAGAGGAGGGGTGTCCGTCGGATGACGGACGGGGTGGTGGGATCCGTGGCGCGGGTGTTGGAACGGGTTCCGGCCGGAAGCGGATATTTCAGTTTTGGGTTTAAGGCGCAGAGGTTGGCGCGCGGCTTGTCGGAACAAGATCCGTGGGCGCGCGATCTTGCCTGGCGCGGCTCGTGGACGAAATCCGATCTCAAATCACTTCTTTTACCCGATGTCGCCGTCGATTTTGCCGACAAGCAGCTTGCCGACAGGGCGGGGGAGCCCGTGCACCATGCGGCGCAGGGCGCAGATTTATTTTGGAAGCAATGGTCTTGGGGATATTTGCGGACGTATTTGATGGATGACGTGCTCGTGAAAGTCGATCGTGCAACGATGTGGCATTCGTTGGAGGCGCGCTCGCCGATCCTCGATGCGTCCGTCGTGTCGTATCTACTTTCCGTGCCGGAGACGTACAAGCTAGGGAAGTGGAAGAATAAGAGATTATTTAAGGAGCTTGTTCGCGGAAAGATTCCTGACGACGTGTTGAATCGTCCAAAGCACGGTTTTGCTATTCCGACGGCGGAATGGTTGCGCGGCCCCGCACCATCCGGTGCAGGGCAGGGCCCGTTGTATGAAAGGTTGCGCGACGTTTCTGATCCCGCGTTCCTAAAAACACAGGGACTCTTCGATCACGCCACAATCGAACGGGTGATCAAAGAGCATCTTTCGGGGAGGAAGGATCGGCGGAAGGAATTGTGGGCGTTGCTGATGTTTCAGTTGTGGTACACGCGGTGGATGAGGGGTGCGGGATGAGCTTTTATGTTAGGATTGAGAGGGTTGACTTTCGGTGCTTTCTTGGCTATAAAATAGCCTTCAAACCTCTATGACCAAAGCCATTTATACACTCGCGCAAGCCCTTCGTCGTTTGGGCTTTAACTTTCACGAGGCGCAGGATCCTCGTGTTCAAGCCATGCGTAAAGCGATTCGTGATCTTGGTTCAATCAAGTTTGATATTGAAATTTCCAAGGATGGCAGCTGGGCGGCCGAGTCGATTAATATCGACGGAATCATCACCGGAGGCACGAATAAAGATCATATCAACGAGACGTTAAAGGACGCGGTATTTACGTATTTCGAAATCCCTCCCCATCTTTGCAGCGACGCGCTCGTAAAAGGCTCTGATGAGCCGCTCAGATTGGAGCAGAGGGTGTATGCCTAGCGAGAGCCTCGCTGACATAAAGCAGGCTGACTGGATCCGCGCTTGTACCAAACTCGGACTTCGCGTCGAAAAGAACAGAGGGAAGGGCTCGCATGCATTAGTAAAACAACCGGACGGCGAAGCAAGACTTACGATTCAATCGGATTTACACAAGATTATCAATCAAAAATATTTTAAGAAACTGATCCAGTGGGGATTCACCGAAGAGCGGATTTTTGAGGCTTTGAGGTGATTTTTGGCAAAGAGCTGTGGGCGTATCTGATGTTTCAGTTGTGGTGGGAGAGGTGGCAGTAGAGGGCGGCTCGTCGCTACGCTAGGATGGTAATTAAGTTATTAGTCCGTCCCCAATTCCATATAACACTTTAAGATTTCGCGTGGAAAATGAGACATGGCCTAAAGCATTGCCATATCCCAACGATGTATCACTGGCGCTTCCACGCCAAACTTCAATAAATTTTTTCGGCTGATTATTTTCGTCAAAGGACACTGGCACTTTTATTTTCGTGTCCTCGGCGGAATAACTTCCTGGGTTTGATAATTTACCCTGTGTTTCAAGTTCTACAACTTCAGCAAGAGGAGGGGTTAGCATTATCGAATTTTTGTTTACTCTCAGTACCAAGCAACCTCGCCACATTTCCCATGCGAGCGCTTCAATTTTTGCCCCTTTAGCTAGGTATTTCAAATCTTGTTTTGCATCATCTAAGAAATCAATACCAGCAATATTTTGAGAAATCACACTTTTATTTCTGTGGAGATATGCATTACTCATTTTTCCAATCGGGAACATGTCAATGACGTATTTTTGAATTACTCCATTTTGCCAATCCCGTTCGAGATTAGCTATACCTTCAAAGTTGCCACCAGCTTTTAACCATTCGCTGATCGCAGTCATGTTAAACTCTATTGTTATTTCGACGACGCGCCTATCTTTTTGGGTGTTGAACATAAATTTTGGAATTAATAAATAACTTGTCCGACATGCTCTTTAGCTGAATCAATCTTATCATGCCTTTCCACCACAGCCACCAACGAAACTCCAATCGGTAATCCAAATCGCAAGAAAATACGATTCTCGATCCGCATCAACGCAAGCAAAAACCCGTTGATCCAAGCGGGGAGCGTATTCAGATTATTTTCCAACCGTTCCGGCTTTTTGCGCAAGCGTTGCGAGAGCGAGACGAGCCAGACGGGGAGGACGAGAGAAAAATTCCATGACGAAATCTTGCGGATGAAGAATCCGGCTTCCGTTAGACGTTGTTCCAGTTCATTTTGTTCGTATCGGCGTAGGTGATGGCTGTAGTCGTCATTCCAGTTCCAGAGCCATTTGTGCGCGGGGACTGTCACGACGAGAAATCCACCCGGTTTGAGCGTGCGATACATTTCCGTTAATGCGCGTTTATCGTCCACGTGCTCGAGGACGTCGGCGGCGAGGATGAGGTCGATGCTTGCGTCGGGCAGCGGGATGGTTTCATCTACAGAGCGGAGGAGCTGCGCGTATTTGCCCGTCGCTTTTGCGTGCGCCAGTGCGTCTTCCGACGCATCGAGGCCGATGAGTTCGATGCCGTCACCGGCGAGCGCATCCGCGTTCGAGCCGGGGCCGCATCCGTAGTCGAGGACGCAGTCAAACATCCGGCCGGACGACTCGATGAGCCGGCGGATCAGCTCTCGCCTTGCGACATACCACCAATTCGTCGCTTGGAGGCCCGCCATGTCGGCATAGCTGTGCGTTTCCATTACGCTAAACCTAGCCCTTATCGACCCTTTCCGCAAGCCGTCCGCGAACTGGCGTAATCCGCAAATATCTGTTAAATAAGCGCATATGCACGAGCCCCAGATACGGAGCATTTCGGTGATCTTGCCGGTGTATAATGAGCAAGAAAGCCTCCCGCTTCTCTACGAGGAGCTCGTTGCCGTCGCCGCACGGCTGCCGGGGATCGAAACGGAATTCATTTTCGTGGACGACGGATCCAAGGACCAAAGCGCCGAGATCATCCGATGGCTGGCCCAAAAAGACTCGCGCGTGAAGGCGGTGTTTTTTAAGCGCAACTTTGGGCAGACCGCGGCGATGTCTTGCGGCATCAAAGCGGCCAAGGGCGATGTGATCATCCCTATGGACACGGATTTGCAAAACGATCCGGCGGACATTCCATTATTTTTGGAAAAGATCCGCGAGGGGTATTCGTGCGTATCCGGATGGCGCAAGGATCGCAAGGACGATTTGATCGTGCGCAAGATCCCGTCGTGGAGCGCGAACGCGCTGATCTCCGTCGTGAGTGGCGTGTCGTTGCACGATTACGGATGCAGTTTGAAGGCGTATCGCCGCGACATCATCCAAGACGTCGAGTTGTACGGTGAGATGCATCGCTTCATCCCCGCGTATGCGGCATGGAGCGGCGCCAAGGTGACGGAAATCGTCGTGAACCATCGCGCGCGTCGATTCGGTGTTTCGAAATACGGCCTTTCGCGTATTCTCAAAGTGATGCTCGACCTCATCGTCGTAAAATTCCTCACGAGCTATTTCAATAAACCGATGCACTTCTTTGGCGCGATCGGATTCGTCTCGCTCGCGCTCGGCGTGGTGGCGGAAACCGTCGCGATCGTCCTGCGCCTCTTTTACGGCATCGCGCTTATCCTCACGCCGCTTCCGGTCGTCGGCGCGATGTTCGTCATCGTCGGCGTGCAATTCGTCCTCTTCGGCCTCATGGCCGAGGTGCTCATGCGCACGTATTACGAATCCAAGGGCACGCGCGCGTGGGCCGTTCGTGAGACCGTCAATCTCTAAAAACATGAAGCCGAGTTTGCTGCCGTTGCTTGAATGTCCGGATTGCCACGCGGATTTTTCGCCGCGGATCGATTCGCGAGAAGGCGAGGAGGTGATGGAAGGATCGCTTGCGTGCTCCTGCGCGACATATCCGATTCGCGGTGGCGTGCCGAGGATTTTGCCGAAAGAGAAGCACGAACAGAATTGGGAGACGGCGCGTCGATTCGGCGAGGAGTGGAATGATTTTTCGATGATCACGGACGAATACGAAAAGCAGTTTTTGAGCTGGATCGAACCCGTCCAACCCGAGCATTTTCGGGGTAAAACCGTGCTGGATGTCGGATGCGGAAAGGGGAGACATGTGCTTCAGGCGCAAAAGTTCGGCGCGTCCACGGTCGTCGGCGTGGACCTTTCGCATGCGGTGGATGCGGCATTTCGTAATGTCGGACGCAAGCCCGGCGTTCATATCATCCAAACCGACGTGTATCGGCTCCCGCTCAAACCCGCGTTCGACTACGCGTACTCGATCGGCGTGCTGCATCACACGCCCGATCCCGCGAAATCGTTCCAGTGCATGGTGGATAAGATCAAACCCGGCGGCTCGGTGTCGGCATGGGTGTATGGCCGCGAAGGGAATTGGTGGATCATCTATCTGTTGAATCCGGTCCGTCGCATCACGTCCGCGCTTCCCGTGCCGGTCACGAAAGCGCTTTCGTATGTCCTGACGGTGATTCTGAAAACGCTGCTCATTGCGTTGTATCGCCCGGCAACGAAACGTCCGTGGTTGAAGCGTTTGCTTCCGTACAGCGATTACCTGTGTTCGATTTCCGGCTATTCATTCCGCGAAAACTTTTGCATCGTGTTGGATCATTTGATTCCCGAAATTGCGTTCTACATCCGCGAAGAAGAATTCCGAAAGTGGTTTGACGACGCGAAATTGCGCGACATTACGATTACGCAACGCTACGGCAATAGCTGGCGCGGATTCGCGTGGAAGTAATCTATGATGAATGACCGTCTCCGTTCGCTGTTTACCACGACGCCGCTTCGCGAAACGGCCGGGCTTCCCGATTTTCGTACGGACGAGGAGAAGGCGCGCGCGGAAACGCAGGAGGCGAGCGACGCGGAAAACGCGTTCAAGAATTTCTTCAAGCGTTGGCCGCGATTCTACGATCGTCTCGCGCTGACCGTCGCGCCGATCCTGTTTACCGGACTCACGGGCGAGACATTCGCGCGGCGTTTGTCGGACGACGCGCTTTTGCTCAACGTCGGTTCCGGTCCGATGCGCCTGCATCCGAACAGCGTGAATGCGGATCTCTTCCCGTTCCGCAACGTGGACGTGCTTGCGGTGGCCGAACGCCTTCCGTTTGTCGACGCGGCGTTTGACGCGATCGTGTGCGATCAGGTGCTCGAGCATGTCGAAGATCCGCAAGCCGTCATCCGCGAAATGACGCGCGTACTCAAACCGGGCGGTTCGCTCTACATCGGCGTGCCGTTCATGTACCCGTTGCATCCGTCGCCAAAAGACTACGCGCGTTGGTCAATGGACGGAGTTGCATCGCTGCTTCCGGGATTCGAGATCGTCGAGTCCGGCCCGGCGATGGGGCCGACGTCCGGATTGCTTACCGTGCTCGCCGATTGGCTCGCGCTCGTGTTCTCGTTTGGCGTTCGTCCATTACGAAAGGGTCTGCGCTACGTCTTCATGCTATTGTTATTCCCGTTCAAGTATCTCGATCTGCTCTTCGCGCGCTATCCCGGCGCCGAGACGATCGCCGCGACGGTGTATCTCGTCGCGAAAAAGCCCACCTACGCTGAAGCTTCGGTGGACAGGCGTTAACCTATGAAATCGTTCCTTCGCCGCCACGGCATTGCGATCCTGCTCGCGCTTCTCGTCGGCGCATTGTCCGTCGCGCCGCATCTGCTGGCGGTGCGCGCCTTGGGCGACGAATATCGCGGCGTGCCGTTTATGTACGTGGACGATGAGGATATTTACCTCACGCGCATGCAGGAGATCGTAGACGGATATCCGGACGTCGGCTCCGCGTTTTTCTACGAATACAAGGACGAACGTCCGATCCAGCCCGCGTGGGGAGAGCATGTGTACGTCGCGTTAAGTCGACTGACCGGCTTGTCGCTTCCGGATGCGCTCGTCCTCGCGAAGTTCCTGTTTCCCGCCATCCTATTCCTGCTTGCCTATGCGTTTGTGTGGCGCTTGCTTCCGGCGGAGTCCGTCCGGCTTCGCGTCGTCGCCGCGTCCGCGGGCGCGTTGCTTGTCGCCCTCGGCTACGATTTGATGAGCTGGCGCGACGCGCTTCAGCTGTTGCAGGGTGAGGATATCGGCCTACGACTTTCATTGTGGACGCGGCCGGTCAATCCTATTCTCGGCGGGGTCGGCGTGTTTGCGTCCCTTTTGTTGATTTGGGAAGTTCTAGAAGCTAGAAGCTCGAAGCTAGAAGTTAGCAAGTCGAGAGGAGCTTTGGTTGCGGCATCTGCCGGCCTCGTACTTGGCGGGCTGGTCTTTTACTTCTTTGCTTGGGGATACGTCTTGTCTGTTCTCGCGTTTTTAGGGCTGGGCTTTCTCGTGCAAAAAGACTGGAAGCGGCTGCGTGATATCGGCATCGTGCTGCTCGTTAGCTTTCTCGTAAGCGCTCCGTACTGGTACGGCATGTTTCAGTCGCTTGGGGGAGCAGGGGATCCTGCACTCGCCACACGTAATGGCATGTTTTTTACGCATCAACCGCTTTTGAATAAGACGCTGCTTTTCGCGTTGGCGTTGTTCGTTGTCGGCAGTATCGTTTTGACGCGTTGGCGTGACCCCCTCCAACTCCCCCTTGAGAAGGGGGAGAGTAGGTTCTGGCATCAGTCGTGGTGGATGATGAGCGCGTCGCTTTTACTCGGCGGCTTGTGGGCGTTGAATCAGCAAATACTTACCGGGCGGATGGTTTGGCCGTATCACTTTGTGCAATACACCAAACCGGTCGTTGTGATTGTGTTACTTGTATTGTTCGTCCGAGCGTTTGCGCCTCGTTTCCGGAAAACCGTGCTTGTCGGATGCGTGGTTCTCGGCGCGCTTGCGTTACTTCAAGGCGCACTCGCAGCCGGAACCTATCGTTCCGTCCTCGACGATTTCCGCGAGCGTCAAAGGGAGGCCGATATTTTCGCTTGGTTGGATGAGAACCAACCAAAGGACTGCGTCGTCGTCGTCAAAGAAGACCGTGAACGATTTACGCGCCAAGTGCCGGCCTTCACACATTGCAACGTGTACGTTTCGTCCTGGACGTTTTCCGGCGTGCCGCTCGAGCGCGTCGAACACAACTTCTTCATCCATCTGCGCTTGCTCGGCGTCGCGTCGGAAGACGCGCGTGAGTTCATGCTGGCGAATCCGGATCTCGTTCGTCTCGCGTATTTCGAAGATTGGAACCAAGTGTTCGAAACGGCGATCGACGACTGGCTCCTCGGCAAGATCGAGGAGGTCGTTCCCGCCTATCAAGCGTTTTTGGAAGGAAACGCCGCCGAGCAGTTACGGACGTATCGTGCCAACGTCTTGCTCTCGAAAGAGCCGTTGTCCGAAGACGAGCTACGCCAGTGGCGAATCGAGGACGAGGGCATGCCGATTGGCGGATATAGGCTCTATCCGCTATAACGTTTCGGACGATGAAGATCGCGATCGTGACGCCGTTTGGCGCGGAAAAACGCTTGGACGCGTTTGCGGAGTTTTTGATCGCCCAACATCTTATTCGGGATGGCCGGGACGCGCGCTTATTCACGTATCATTTGCAGAACAACCCGGAATACGCGGAAAAGCGGATGACGTACAAAACCGTGCCGACGGTTCGTTGTCGCCAACGATACGGGTTTTCTCCGCGTCTCGTCATCGAAATCCTGAAGTTCCGCCCGCAGCTCGTCTTGCTTTGCCACATTCGTAGCTGGCTGAACCTCTCGGGATATGTTGCCGCGAGGCTTGTAGGCGCGAAGGTCGTGTTCAAGGTCATCGGTTTTTTGCACGATCCGTGCATTGTTTCGGATCGAGACAATCCTCTTGAAACGGTGCACCCGAAGATCGACCTGCTTACGCGCATTCCAAAACTTGTAAAAAGTTATTTCGATACGCCGCCCGCGGGATGCGGTCGTTGGGAAAATTTTGTAACGCATTTTCCGATGGCGCACGCGGATCGCCTGATCACGATTACCGAGTTCGAGCGCGAGTGGGTAAAGCGCGTGATGGGATTAGAGTCGGAGCTCGTCCCTTGGGGCGTAAAGCCGGAGGCGGATCAAGCGGCGGAAACCGAGCCCGCGTTACCGGAGGGATGTCCGAAGAGCGGGTTCTTGTTCTTCATCGGGCAGGTGAAGCGACGCAAGGGATGGGACACGATCATCGAGGCGCTTGCGTTGCTCAAAGAGCAGGGGATTCGCAAGGATTTGGTGTTCGTCACCAGCTCAAGCCCGGACGAATACAGGGAAGCGCATGAGCTTGTGGAAAAACTGGGCGTGAAGGATCGCGTGCATTTTTTGTATCGCGTATCGAACGAAGAGAAGGCGTGGCTCTATCGTCGCGCGGCGGGATTGCTCGCGCCGAGCAGATACGAAGGATTCGGCCTGACGCCGTTCGAGGCGTTCGATTTCGGCGTGCCCGTGTTCGGAACCGATATTCCCGTATACAGCGATTTTCTGAAGGACGGTTACAACTCGCTGATTTCTAAAAAAGGTGATCCGATTACGCTCGCGGAAAATATGAAACGTTTGGATCAGTCGGGCGTGCGCGAGACGTTGATCCGGGGCGGAAAGGAAACCGTCGCCAAATATACGGACAAACAGATTTACGAAGCGTATCGTCGCGCCGTCGTAGATTTGATATAGAAGAGGGTTCACGAATCCGTCATCCTGAGGCACGAAGGATCTCGGATTCGCGTGACGGGGTTACGATTGACATTTCTCTTAAAATATGAAACAGTCCGGCCACGCGAAACATGTCGTTTCGTAGGAGGTGCGCGCAGAATGCAGAACACAGGGGAAAAGGTCGTCGTGACGTTGCGGGACGGTAGCCGGCAGGTGGTCGAGGACGCGATCCGCGTCCACACCGCGAACTTCCGCGCCGACCTGCACCCGACCCCGGCGCAGATGGAGGAGCGGATCGCGGACGGGCCGAACTTCCGTCCGCACGTCCTCCACCACGCCTTCGTCGGCCTCGAGCCCGAGGCGAGCGGTCCGGCGGAGACGTTCCGCCGCGCGCGCGTGAACCTGGCGGTGACGGAGGGCATGCCGGGGAAGAACGGCTTCGGCAGCTTCCTCGAGCACGCCGTGGTCGAGCCCAAGGGCAATCCCGGTGGCTCGTTCGTTGCGCTCAACCCCCACAACTCGTGTACGCGTGGCCTCATCATCGTGAACATCAAGGGGCGCGACCACGCCGTGATGCAGCGCGAGAGCCGCTCCAAGCGCGTGGACGTCTCGCCGATCTGGCAGATCTGCGCGGGCGGAGGTCCGGAGCCGACGCCGTCGGCGACGTTCCGGTCCGAGGCGCTCGACGAGGCCGGCTGCCAGGTGGTGGACGCGACGCGCGTCTACGAGCTCGGCTTCGGCGAGGGCGAGCGCAAGCAGCTCGGCTTCTACGTCGAGGACGGCTTCATCCGTCAGCGCGTGCACCTCTTCGTCGGCGTGGGCTTCCTCGAGAAGGAGGGCCACATCTACATGGAGGAGGGGATCAGCGGCATCCGCTTCATCCCCATCGCGAAGTGGATCGAGCAGGCGCTCGACGAGGTCTACGAGGACCCGTTCTGCCAGAAGATCGCCGCGCGTCTCGTGCTCGACGGCGACGGGCAGTTCGCGGACATCCGAGGACATCACGCCATTCACAAGATGGAGACCTGACCTCATCTGATCGAGCTTCACTCGATCGACCAAGCCAAGCTTGGTCTTTTTTTATTGTGCTGCGAACTCGTCCTGCAAGGGAACCTCGAGACGGAACGTGTCCTTTTCGTAGTCCTCACCGCCGCGCAATCCGTCCGCGAAGGCCAGAAATACCATGTCCTCGTCCGCGACGAGCGCGTGTGCTTCGTTGAATCCGTGCGTCATCAAGTCGCCTTCGCGCATGATCGTTTTTTCCACTTTGGCATTGGGGTCGTTCAAGTCCTTGTGATACATCGAGAGCTGTCCGCTCACGACATACGTGTATTGCGTGGATTGTTTGTGGTAGTGATTGCCGCGCACGGCGCCTTTTTTGGACGTGATAATCGTGCACGTGTCCTTCGGTTCACGTGGGAAGATGTCACGAATCGTGCCGCGATCGTCTTCAAAATTGACGGGTTTGTGTTCGAATTTCATAGGTATGGTTCAGCCCATGTGAGGGACGATGAATTCAAGGTTGAGATGTTTAAGTTTCTCCTTGAGAAAGTCGCCGATGTTCCACGGCAGGATAAGCGCATGCGTCGCGTTTTTCGGAATGTCCGCGTCCGGCACGATCGGGAGATGCGATCCGGGCGTATATTTCCCGATTTTGAGCGGCGAGGCGTCCGTGACGCATTCAAGCAACCCGTTGTCGATTCCGCAATAGTTTAGCAACGTGTTGCCCTTGGTCGCGGCTCCGATGCCGACGATCGTGCCGCCGTTCGCTTTAATTTCATAGAGCTCTCTCATGAGATCCGCGCGGAATTTGTGGACCTTGTTCATGAACGTTTCGTACGTGTTCGCGTCATACAGTCCCGCCGCGTCTTCGAGCGCGATAAAGTCTTGCGCGACGCCCGGATCCGCCGGAGTGCGCTTTACGTACACGCGGAACGATCCGCCCATGTAATCCGACGGCTCGATGCGATGCACGTGCAAATCGAGGGTTTCGAAAAAACGCACGAGCGGTTTCATGCCAAAAAACGAAACATGTTCGAGGTAGATCGTGTCAAAGGCCAGGCGTTTGACGAGCTCGAGCAATGACGGCGTTTCAAAAACGAATGCGCCATGTTCCGACAACGCCGTTTTGACGTCGTTCATGAAACTCGGCAGATCGTTGATATGGTTGAAGACGTTTGTTCCCGTGATGACTTTTGCGCCTCCCATGGCCTTGATCTTCGCGGCGGCGTCGGCATCAAAAAATCCGTGATGCGTTTCCACGCCGTTTGTGCGCGAAATGTCGGCAATATTTTTCGCCGGTTCCACGTTGAGGATGCGACACCTGCTTTGTACTCGAAACGCCTTGAGAAGCGTTCCGTCGTTTCCTCCGACATCCACAACGAGATCATCTCCACCGACGTTCTGATCCGCGATGATTTCCGCCGCCATCTCGCCAAAATGTTTGACGGAGACGGGAGAGTTGCCGGCCGTGTAGCTATAATCGACTTTTTGGTAGCGCTCTTTTTCGGGGACGAGATACTGCAAAAAGGTATGACCGCAGTCCGCACATTGCATCACGCGTAACGGATAGCGGGTTTCGGGCTCGTTCAGCGCTTCTTTCGGAAGAAAGGTGTCGCCGAGCGGGTGATAGCCGAGGTCTACGACGAGTCGGAGCGTGGTCGAAGCGCACAGCGGACAGGCGGTAAGGATCATACGTTCGTTTTTGCGTCGATGAATTTTTCCATGCAGGCTCGCGCATCGGTTCGCGGTTTCCAGCCGAGCAATGCCTCGACGCGTTCGAGCGACGGGATGCGGCGTTGCGAGTCGACGCCGGAAAACTGTCCGCCGGACTTTGCCGGAGGATCGTAGTCCGAGGCGAGCAGGTCTTTTTCCTTTCCGATGGCCAGCATCATCTCGCGCAGCCGGAAGAGCGTGAGGGGTTCATTCCCGCCGATATTGATCGTCTGTTTACTCGTCCGCTCGTCCGTCAGATATCCGGCGATCGCATCCGCCACGTCTTCGACCCAGGTGAAGCAACGTTCTTGGTTTCCGTTTCCAAAAATGGGAAGCTCGCTCACCTTCTCGACAAACAATTGACGATAAAAGTCCACATAGACGTGCGCGCCCGGTTTGTCATGCGGCTCGCGCGGAGACACGACGTTGAACAGCCGCCAAACAGTGAAGTCGATATCATGCTGTTTCGATGCAAACATGATTCCGCGTTCGTTGGCCAGCTTCGAAAGCCCGATCGGGGAGGCCGGAGGAGGGGAGGTTTCGGTCTGCTCTTCCCGAAACGGAGTTTCCGTTGCGCCTTCATACACCGTCGCGGAAGAAAGAAGAACGATTTTTTTTACGCCCTCGTCGATACAGCCGTCCAGCACGTTCATGCACATGGTTACGTCTTCCGTGAACACGTCGTACGGCCGGTTCCGAAATACGTCGGCGTTATACGGTTTCGCCGCGGTATGCACGACATACTCCGGCTTGACGAGCTTCAAGAGTTCGCGCGTCGCTCCGTTGTCGATCAGATCGGCGTCCGCGCGCGTAGCGGCGACGACTTCCGCGGTCGGATGCGCGCGCTTCAACGACTCGACCACGTACCAGCCGATATTGCCGTTTGCTCCGGTGACGAGAATGGTCATATGAGATTATTACATTGAACATTTAACATTGATCCGAAATTATTGTAAGCATGTTCAATGTTCTATGGTTCCATGTTAAATGTTTCATGGCTTCGGGTTATTCACATACCATTCGTACGTGAGATGGAGGCCGTGATCCAGCTTGATTTCCGGTTCCCACCCGATCAGGCTGCTGGTTTTACCGATATCGGCCAAGCGTCGCTTCACGGATCCTGCGGGAGACGGGTGAATCTTTACGTCACCCGGTTTCCATCCGGCCGCATGGAACAGTTTTTCGGCCAACTCGCGAATGTTGATTTCCTCGCGATCGCCGATATGGAACGTGTGGACTTCGTCGCCGTCCGTGATCGGATGATCCATAATCATTTGCATGGCGCGCACGGCGTCCGTGATGTAACAAAACGTCCGTGTGTCGTCGGCGCCGAAAATCTCGAACGGTTCCGTGCGTTTTATGATGCGTTCGGAAAATTCCGGGATCACATGGTCGTATCCCGCACGCGGACCGTAAAAGTTGTGTGGACGCACGATGACGGCGGAAAAGCCGTGGTGTTTGGCGTACCAGATGACGAATTGTTCGCCGATCAACTTCGTTGACGCGTACGTCCAGCGAGGGTTGTACACATCCTCGATCACCAGCGGAACCTGTTCCGGCGTCGGGATAGGTAGCTGATTGAATGCGCTCAATCCGCCCGCGTAGGCTTCGTTTGAAGACGTGAACAAAACTTTGGGTTTTTTTGCCAGTGAGCCGGCCCAATCCAGCGCATGCATGAGCGTCAGGATGTTGATGCGCAGCACCTCGTGCGGAATCTTGTAGAAATGTTTGGTGCCATTGATGGCGGCCAGGTGGTACAGGTGATCCACGTCCGTGTCGAACGCGTCCCAGGCGGCTTTGTCCGTGAGATCGGCCCGGATAAATCGAATGCGGTTCTTGTGGGTTTCGAGCAACGACGTAAAATCCGCGTCCATGCGGCCGCGTTGGAGGTTGTCCGTGATGATCACAGCGTTCTCCGGGTCAGCCATGAGGCGTCTCGCCAAGTGCGAGCCGATGAAACCCGCTCCGCCTGTAATTAAAATCTTTTTCATACACCTATCAGGACGAACGCATTCCGTTGAACACGGTTTGTTTGAATTTTTTATTTTCGTTCACGATCAGGTCGAAGATGCCGACGTCATGACCCATGGCGCGGGCATAGGCGGCAAAGGCGGTCGTGTCTTTGGGGAGACAGACGCCGCCGAACCCGCGGAAGTTTTCATTACAATCGAGATAGGCGTCTTCGATATTATTGCGAAGCACCATGGCGCGTTTGATCTTCGAATAGTCCGCCCCGGCTTTTGTAGCCACGTCATAGAACGAATTTGCGAAGATAATGCGCATCGCGTTGTACACGTTCGAAAAATATTTCGAGAATTCCGCTTCGATCGGCGCGAGGCGCGCGAAGGCCTTGGGCAGATTGCCGTGCGCTTCTTTGACCATCTCGTACTCTTCGTCCGTATACGCGCCGATGACGCAGACGTCGTGGTTTTCGACGAAGTCGGTGTAGGCCGCGCGCTCGCGCAGGAATTCGGGACAAAACGCGAAGCGCAGTTTCGGATGCCGGTTCTTGAGCATATCCGTGGTGCCCGGCGTGACCGTCGATTTCACCACGACCAGTCCTTGATATTCCGACGCTTCGATTTCGCCCACGACCTTTTCGACGATGCTCGTGTCACACACGCCTGTGTCCGGATCGCAAGGCGTCGGTAATGACAAAAAGACGAGCTGCGAGTCCAAGAGTTGTTCTAGGCGCGTACCCGGGTGCTTGATATCGTAGCCGCGAACGGTATGCCCGATGCGTTCCAATCCGTGTTTGACGGCTTCTCCCACAACGCCCAATCCGACGATTCCAATCTTCATAGTGGGAAAAACTTACACGATGCCGAGTTTTTTGGCCATGGCGCGCGCCACCGGACGGACTCCCTCCCTTTTCTTTTCGAAATCGGGCTCGTCCATCCACAAATGATGGAGATTGAGCTCGGCGCCGTCTTCAAACAACGCGGTCAAAAACGCGAGCAGCTCTTCTTCGTCATGGCGCGGCGCGGCAAGCCTCTCCTTTATGAGCGCCGGCAAGTCTTCCATGCATCCGCAATACGAAACGGCGGAAAGCTCGTTGTAGAACTGATGGCCGAAACTGATGACCGGCTTTTTCAGCATGATCGCTTCCCAGCCCGTCGACCCGGTGATCGTGGCGACGAGTTTGGCTTTTGGCGTGATCGCGAAACTGCTCACGGAGGCGTCGATGAGTTTTACGTTCGGGTTCTTCTTGAGTGCCCTGTAATACGACCGAGGCCGGTACTGTGCCATTTCCGGATGATCTTTGACGTACAGCTTGTAGCGAACGGGAAGCGACCGCGCGATGTGGCGGATGAGCGCGAGCTGGTCGGTGTGCGTCGGCGCTTGCAAGAGGAGCGAGATCTCCGGCTCGTAATGCAACGGGAAAAACACGAAGTCCTCGTCGTCGGGCGTGAAGGGATCGTAAAGATCGCGCAGGCCGATGAGATTACGCGCCTTGCGCCTGACGAGATCCTTGATCGCGTCCCACGGTTTGATCGTCGAGTAATCGTCGCGGCCTTCGCTCGCGAGATAGTCGCGGATATTGCGCGCGATGACGGAAAAGGATTTCGCCGCGCGAGTGGGGTGCAGGAATTTCAACTGCGAACGTCGCGTCACGGGTTGGTGCGCGGGGGTGGATTTTTCGAAATAGGGGAGAGGTCGTTCGCGAAACTCTTTTAAAAATGCCTCTGCCGCCACGCGCGCCGGCAACCGCATTAGTGCGGAACGGTCGCCGTGGAACAGCTCGTTTACGCCGGTGAACGTGTCGTAGGTTTCGCTCAAGACGTAGCGGTTGCGCGTGCTCGACATGAGAAGAGCGAATGTCTTGATGCCGCGTTTTTTCGCCATGCGATAGAGCAGGTACGCGCTCACGCTGCCGATCGGGCCAAAGAACACGTAATCGGGACGCTCTTCATCCAAAAACTTCGTCAACGCTTTCGCATAGACTTGCAGGAGCCGCAGCATTTCTTCATGCGTATAACGCGGACGATCGTACGGATATTCGCGCACGAGCTGGTTTGACATGACCACGCGATCCACGGCGAGATATGGCCATAGCGACGGGAGTCCGTATTCCCGCTCCAACGAATCGATATACGCGGGATCTAGCGTTTCTTGTTTGTATCGCGCATGGATCTCCTCGTCGAAGAGCAGGGACGAATACGGCACATCGGTTTGGGATCGCAAGAAATCAAAACTCGGACGCGTATAGGCGATGCCGCAAAACTCGCTCAGCCCGTGTTCCTCTTTCAGGAGTTGGGCGACATAGTGGCCTATATAGGCGAATCGGCGCTGGAGGACGAAACACCCTTTCATATCATACGAGCTCCGGCGGGAGGGTTTTGGCGGCCAGGATATTCACGTAATGATAATCGGGTTTGATGAACCATGTGCCGACACGGTTAAGCTCCGGCGTGATCTCTTTCAATCCTTCCGCCGTGATGGAGTAGGTGCGCAAACCGAGTTCGTGGAGCTGTGCGAGATACTCGGACGGGCGGGTGGACGTTTCGCGGAAATTATCCGGGCAGAATTCCGTCACGAGGACGATGTTCGGATTGGACGCGACGGTTTCGCGCATGCCGCGTAATGCGATCGGCTCGCCTCCCTCGATGTCCATCTTGATGACGTCCACGCGCGGCATCGCGCCGCTCCGGACAAGCTCGTCGAGCGTCGTGCACTGGACGGTGAGCGCGTGCGGACGGTTCTCCGAAGCGACCAGGCTGTGGCAGCCGGTGTGATTTTCCGTTTCGTAGAATGCGATCGTGCCGGCGCGGTCCGCAATCGCTTGGGCATACGCCTTCACATTGTCGCGTCCGCGCACATTGCGTTCGAGCAATGCGAAGTTGCCCGGATCCGCTTCAAACGCGTGGACGGAGCCGTTCGGCCCGACGAGCTCGGCATACAGGCGCGTGAAATATCCGATATGCGCGCCGATATCCACCACGACCATTCCCGGCTTGATGATACGCCGGAAGATAGCGACCGTGTCTTTTTCATAGGCTCCGGAGAGCATCTCCCACTTCCAATCCCAGTTGAATTTTTTCGGAAACGCAAAGTCGCGTAACACGGCAATGCCGTCGACGATCGCATCCAAAGATCCGTGGACCGCGCGGTCGACGGACGGATGCCGCACGACGCTTCGATAGGCTTTTTTCAGCTTCGGAAACACGACGGCGGTTTGGCCCATATTGCGCACGACGATAGCTCAATATGGCTCATTTGACAATAAAATCGTATCATACGTATCTTCGTCTTATGCCCCTGCCTGATCCCGTGCCGCCTTTCGCGGATTCTTCTCCGCAAGAACCCGTCGACCGCGGCGTGTACCATCGATCCCTGCAGGGGGGAAAATGGTATTTGGCCAATGTGATCGGCCAAAAGACCATAAGTCTGGTGACGTTTTTCGTGCTGGCGCGATTGCTTCTTCCGGAGGATTACGGCGTCATCACGGTCGTGTTGTTGGTGATCGGGCTGTTCGGACAGCTCACGAATCCGTCATTCGGCGCCGCGCTGATCCAGAAAAAGGATTCGGTCGAATCGTATCTTGATACGTATTGGACCGCGGAAATCCTCCGCGCCGTCGCGCTCGCGGCGCTGCTGTATTTCGCCGCGCCTTGGATCGCCCTCTTCTTCAATATCCCGTCGGGGCTTTTGCCGATCTTGCAGGCGAGCGGGTTGTTGTTGGTCATCCCGTCGTTTTCCAACGTACGCAATCTCTATTTGTTTAAGGAGCTGAATTTTCGCAACGTATTTTTTCGGGACATCGTGACGCAGTTGGGCTTTTCATTCGCGTCGATCGGATCGGCACTGGCATGGGGCGGGAGTCCGTGGTCGCTTTTTTTCGGCTACGCCTTTCAATACACGATCGGCGTCGGAGCGAGTTACTATTTTTTTCGTTCGAAACCCGCGTTCGATTTTCATGTCGGCCGGCTACGCGATCTTGTCGGGTACAGCAAGTGGGTCTACGGGCAGGACGTGCTTGAAGTATTTCTTGCCCAGGTGGACAAAATTTTTGTCGGTCGTTGGCTGGATCCGGCACAGCTCGGGATTTATGCGCGTTCAAAGGACCTGGCCTCCACCGCGACGAATACCGTCGCTTCCATGCTCGCCAAGGTCGGGTTGCCCGCGTTCGCCAAGATCCAAAACCAGATGGAAAAAGTCCGGCTCGGATTTTTGAAAAGCGTCGACGTCATCTTGATGGTGAGCGTGCCCGTCACCTTGCTGCTTTTACTCGAAGGCGGCGCTATCGTCGAGATCCTGCTCGGACAGGCTTGGCTTGTGATCGTCCTTCCGTTAAAGATTTTCGCGTTCGGCAATTTGTTTCTGGCGTTCTTGAGCATGGTGAATCCGATTCTCGCCGCTTTGGGCCGTCCGGATATCAACTTTAAAACGAATCTCATCAAAACCTTCCTTTCGGTGCCGCTCATGTACGTCGGTTTGACGCTTTACGGCACCCGCGGCTTGGCTTGGGCCGTCGTCGTGACGTGGATGATCATGCTCGGATACGTCGTGCTGCGCGCGCGGCGTGTTTTACAGATTCCCAAACGCGATTTCTTTTCGGCATTTTGGAGCGGCGGATGGGCGAGTGCGGCCGTGTTCTTGTGTGATGTCGTGTTCCGCGTGCTCCGAACGGAACCGGCGTACTGGTTGTATTCCCTGGCACAAGTCGCGTTTTTGGGGATCCTCTACTACGTCATCCTCTTTTTCGTCGGTCGCCGCCGTTCATCCGGCCCCTATGCGACCGCACGTTCGATCCTGCTTGAGCTTTCCCTCATCAAAAAGCGGCCTTAGCGATCTCGCGCGCCCAGCAGCCGAGTGAACGCGTAATGTGTCTGCTCCCAGAATCCCGGATATTCGAAGGAAATCTCGTGCGTTCCCGCCGGTACGAGCACGGCTTGGTATGCGGCGTTCGCGCGATAGATCGGCACGGCCGTCCCGTCGACGAATGCTCGCCAATACGACACGCCGGTTTCGCTCCACACGACCCAGCGCGGATGCGCGGTGTTCGTCGTGAGCGTCAATGCGCCGGCGGTGTAACGAATCAGCGATAGCGTGTCGTCCGGATCGGCGCGCGTTTGCAGGGCGGCATCCGACGGGGAGCGACTTTCAAGAAGCGTTGTCCGCTCCGTTTCACGGACGCGATCGAGCGCGGCGGTCAGGCCTTCGGTCGAAGCGTCTTGAGTCCATTCGACCGAATCGGCCAAATACCAACGCGGAAGGAAAAACGGATTTTCATAGACGAAGACGGGGATCATCCCCTCCACGGCGCGGCTTTCGAAGACGCGCTTCCACGGCGCGGAGAGTTCGTGATTCGTCGTGACGTATTTGACGTTTTGCATGCCGAGCTCACGGGCCGTGCCCGTCGACGAAAAACGCGCGATGTTTTCCGGCAGCGTCGCGTCGCTTCTCGTCGCGTCACCGTGTGTTGCGCGCGTGAACAGAAGCGTGATACGCGATTCGGTGAGCGGCTCGTGATTAAACATGCCGTCGATGCGAAACCAGGTGTTGATATTGTCGTCGAGCAACTCGCGACTGAGCCATGCCCGGCTTTGATGGCTCACGAGTTCGATACGAAAGCGGTCCTGCAAGTCGGCGATAGTCTGATCCGGAAAAAACGTGAAGATGCGGTACGGGATATGCGTTTCCGATTGTTCCTCGGAGACCGGGACGGTGCGATACGCGTTTTGTTCGTGTAGGAAGCGCGCCGTCTCAGGTGTTTCGGTGAGATAGGAGAGCGGTTCGCCGACGAGGAATCCGGTCCAGACAAATGATCCCGCGATGGTCGTCAGAAGCAGCCCGTCGCGCAGTCTCTTGTGAGATAGACGCCCGGTTGCGGCAAGCGTCACGACGGCGAGAACGGCGAGCCACATAAAAAAGGAAAACGTCGTCCACGGATCGAAGAACGAAAAACCCTTCACGAACGAATCGGCCATTTGCTCGATCAGCCATCGGTAATACTCGGCGGAGCGGGGAAGCTCTCGGCCGATCGCGGCCGAGCTCTGCTCGTATCGCGCGAGCGCCGCGTCGATCATGAATGCGCGCACGCGGCCGCCGGCAAGCGTCATGGCAGCGAGTCCCGTAACCGCGACGCCGAGCGCGCTCCACTCCGCAACGAGAAACGCTTTCGCGCGGCGATGTTCGACGAAGGTCCGGATCGCGTCGAAGGCATATCCGGCAAGAACGGCCGCGGCAAAAACGGTCAGGAACGACCATTTGAAATGCCAGCGGAACCAGCTGAGGACAGGTAGGGGATGGAGGAGGAGATAAAGCGGCGAGCGAAAACTCATCAGAATCGCGAAGGCCAATAGGCCGGGAAAAAAGATGCGCGCTTTTTTGTCGAGGGATTTCCAGACAAACGGGAGAACGGAAAGCAGCAAGAGCGGCGCCATGCCGATAAAGAGATCGATGTCGTCCTCGAGTCGCAGCACCGGGATGCTGCCGCCGTAAAACACGGAAAGTCGCGGGAGGAACAAGCGGACGAGATACGAAAGCGTGAGCGGCATGCCCGACGCGTCCGCGGTCGCCAGCCCGCCCGAGCGAATCGTGTGTTCAAGAATAAAATATAAGACCGAGACTAACCACGGGGATACGAGTACGACGCTTGCCAGAACGGGGAGGAGATATTTTTTGATTCCGTCGAGCAGGAACGACCGCACGCTCGGATACGAGGTTTCTGCGAGCATGAGATACAAGGCGTATCCTGCATTCGCGAGGAGGATGTACACAAGAAGCTCCGCGAACCCGGCGATCCAGCCGTAGGCAAGCATGACGGTATAGATCCATCGCCAACCCTTGTGTCCAGCATGGATGCGCGTAATGGCAAGAAAGGACAACGGGATGAGAGGAAGCACCGCCGTAAACACGATGACATCCGTCCACCGAATGACGATCCCGCTGAATCCGTAGGCGATCGCCGCGACCGTCGCCGCACTTCGCGATAGGGCGAGCGTCCGGCCGAGCGCGTACATTGACGCCAGATTCGCCAGGAAGAATCCGAAGGTCAGCCAATGATAGGAGGGGATAACGGGAAAGAATTTGAGTGTGAGCAGAAAAATCGGGTTGAGGAAGCCGTCCAACGTGAGACTGATCGGGTAGCCGGAGGAAAAGGCGGGCCACCAGCTTGGCCATTGTCCGAGCGTGTCGATCAGGAATTTTTGTCCGTCAAAAAAATACACATGATACAAGTTGACGTAGAGACCGGAGAACAGCCTGTCCCCAAACAATACCGCGCCAAAGACGCTCAAGAGGACGAGTCCGAGGCCCGCGATCACGAAGTACGTTTTTCGCATAGGATCAGCGCAAACCGTAACGCAGCTTGGCGATTTTGACTATGCCGCGTAAGCTGCCCGCATGCCATCCGGCCAAGACAACACGTATTTCGAAGGCGAAGCCGACAGGGCGTTTAACGTTGCTTCGATGAAGAAATACGCCACGAATAAGCAAGAAATGGACAAAGCGCTGGAAGAGATGATTCGGCCGTTTTTGGCATCCGGATCACCGTCGGTTATCGACGCCTGCTGTGGCGTGGGCCACGTCATCTCCTTCTTGAGCGAGATGAATCCCGATGCGACGTTTCTCGGCGTGGACCAGACGCCGTATCTGATCGAAGAGGCGAAGAAACTGAACGAGGGGAAGAAGAACGTGTCGTTCGAGACGGGGGATCTGTTCGATCTTCCCGCAACATATCCGAAACAGTTTGATCTTTCCGTCAACTGGAAGACGTTGTCTTGGCTCCCGTCGTACGAAGACGCGCTCAAGGCGCTTTTCGCCGTGACGAAAAAACACGTATTCGTCAGCTCGCTCTTTTATGACGGCGACATCGATTTCGAGATCAAGGTGCGGCAGCACAAAAAAGAACAGGACGGGTTCCATTATTATAATATCTATTCGCTTCCGCGCTTCATCCGCTTTGCGAAAGAACACGGCGCGAAACAAGTCGACGTCGCGGACTTCCACATGCCGCTCGATTTGCCGCGCGGTGACGTCGATCACATGGGAACGTACACGATCCCGCTCGCGGACGGTTCGCGTTTGCAAATGAGCGGCGCCGTGCCGATGTTATGGAAACTGATCCGGATCGATTTGGAATAAAAAATCCCCGCCCACAGCTACGCAGTTGCTGGCGGGGATCAGTGGTAGGCGAACAAGAGCACGAGGCTGCCCGCGAAGCCGGCGGCGAAGAGAAACTTCCCTCTCCAGCCGAACTCCTTGGCCTCCTTGAAGAGGAAGAGTCCGATGAGCGTGGGCAAAATCGTCTCGGCCGCTTGGAGGATGGGCTGGACGACGGTGATCGGCGCGAGCACCTTGGCCCAGTACGAGACACCGAGACCGGTGAGGCTCGTGGCGCACAGGGCAAGAACCCAGAGGAGGCCGCGCTTGGTGAGCGCGCCTTCGCGCTCCTTCTTGCCCATGAGCGCCGCGACCGCGAGTGATCCGACGAATGAGCCGCCGTACCACGCGAAGAGGAATGCGGGTACGGACATGCCGTTTATGCCGAAGTACCGCAGCGAGAACACCGCGACGCCCCACAGCGTGACGTAGAGCACGACCCATCCGATGAAGGCGCGCGGCGTCTTGCCGGCCTCGTCTTTCGGACGCTTGCTCAAGGACATGACGATGGCGCTACCCATGCAGAGGAAGATGCCGAGCCCGATGAGCCAGTCCACGTATTGCGTCTCGCGGAGGATGAGGTAGCCGAGCGCGAGGGCGATCATGTCGTCGCCTTGTGCGAGGACGGACGTGCGGCTCAGGCTGATGTCCGCCGCGCGCCAGTGCGCGTAGCAAGCGAAGCTGTTGGCGACGCCGACGCCTGCGGCCATGAGCATCTGCGCGTCCCAAGCGAATCCCTGCGGGAAGAGCGCAAGGAAGATGCCGGCGAGCGTCGCGTTGCCGAAGAACATCAGGACGAGTCGTGGCGTTCGGCCCGGGAGGCCGACCGACTTCTTGATCGCGATCGGATTCGCGACGTAGGTGATGAGCACGTTCAGCACGAGCGGAAATTGCCAGGGCATGACGCCCTCCTTTCTTGATTGTCGATGTACGTTGAACGTGGCTGATGCTTGCGGAAATCCGTCTTTTTGTCAAGGGCTTGACCCGATCGTTCACACGCGTCTACCATCTGCGTATGAAACTCCTCGCGTTGATTCCCGCCCGAGGCGGCAGCAAGGGTATTCCGAAAAAGAATATCCGGCCGTTTGCGGGCAAGCCGTTGATCGCGCATTCGATCGAGGCGGGGAAGGGATCGAAGTACGTCGACCGCGTCGTCGTCACGACGGACGATGCGGAGATCGCGGAGATTGCGAAATCGTTCGGCGCGGAGATTCCGGTGTTGCGTCCGGCCGAGATCTCGGGCGACAAAAGTCCGGTGATGGAGGCCGTGATCCACATGCTCGATTATTTGCGCGACAAGGAGGGATACGAGCCGACACATCTTCTTTTATTGCAGACCACTTCACCGCTGCGTCGTTCGTCTGACATCGACGCGGCCGTCGAGTTGTTCCAAAAGCGCGGCGCGGAATCGCTCGTGAGCATGTGCCGCACGGAAAACGGCCTGTTCACGAAAGACGAGCACGACGTCGTCGAAACCGTGTATGACGGGTACAAGACGGCTACCAATCGCCAAATGCTACCGAAGTGCTACAAGCTCGACGGATGCATGCTGTATCTCATCGACGTGAACGTCCTGCGTGAGAAGCGTTCATTTCTCGGCGGCAAGTTGATCGGGTTCGAAATTCCGCGTTGGCGAGCCGTAGACCTCGATGATCCGGAAGATTTCATCGTCGGCGGGCTGATCCATCGAAACGCAAGCGACATCGAAGATAAAATTAACTCTTTTTTCGTCTAACCTATGTCCACAACTTCCGACCTTCTTTCCAAACGCCACGCGCTTATTCCCGGCGCGGCGCATACGTATTCCAAAGGCGATGATCAATTCCCGTCCGTTGCGCCGCTGGCGATCCTGCGCGGCAAGGGCGCATATGTCTGGGGCGTCGACGATGTCCAGTATTTGGATTGGTGCATGGGCCTGCGTTCGGTCAGCCTCGGACACGTGAATGAAGAAGTGAATGCGGCCGTCGCCAAGCAGATGGAATTCGGTACGAACTTCGGTCGGCCGCACATGGGTGAGTACGAATTCGCGGATCGGCTCACGTCGCTTTTGCCGAACGTCGAGATGGTGAAATTCGCAAAAAACGGCTCGACCGTCACGACGGCCGCGACCAAGCTCGCGCGCGCCCATACCGGCCGCAAATATATCGTGTGCTGCGTGGACCATCCGTTTTTCAGCTATGACGACTGGTTCATCGGCACCACGCCGGCGGACGCGGGCATTCCGCAAGAAATCAAGGATTTGACGCTCACATTTAAATACAACGATCTCGACAGCCTCAAGGCGTTGTTCGATGCGCGTCCCGGCGAGATTGCCTGCGTGATCATGGAAGTCGTCACGACGACGGAACCTGTTCCGGGTTTTCTGGAAGGCGTGCGCGAGCTGTGCACCAAAGAGGGCACGGTGTTGATTTTTGATGAGATGATCACCGGCTTTCGTTTCGATTTGCTCGGTGCGGCGAAGAAGTACGGCGTCGCTCCGGATCTCGTGACGTACGGAAAAGGCATCGCAAACGGCTACTCGATGGCCGTGCTCGGCGGAAAGAAGGAGATTATGGAGCGTGGCGGATTGCAGCATGACAAGGAGCGCGTGTTTCTGATTTCCACGACGCACGGTGCCGAGGCGATTTCGATTGCCGCCGCCATGGCCGCGATCAATATTATGGAACGCGATCACGTCTCGGAGGCGCTCTGGGAACGCGGGAAGATCCTTGCAGACGGTTTAACCGCGTTGTCCGAGAAGCATGGGCTTACCGGCATCGTGGACACGGTCGGTTTTGCGCCGAACTTGAGCCTTGCCATCAAGAACAAAGAGGGGCAGGTCGATCCGGTGTTGCGCACGCTGTTCCTGCAGGAGGTGATCAAGCGCGAAGTTCTGTTTCAGGGCTATTTCGCGCTTTCATTTTCGCACACGCAAGTCGAAATCGACCGAACCCTCGAAGTGTTCGACGAAGTAATGGGTTTCTACAAAAACGTGTTAGAAGAGGGGAATGCGCGCGAGCTCTTGATCGGCGAACCGTGCAAGCCCGTGTTCCGCAAATACAATTAACTATGCGTTTTCTCGTCATCGGTCTTGGTTCCATGGGGAAGCGGCGCACCCGTAATCTTTTGGCGCATGACGAGCGCGATATCGTCGGATTTGATGTGTCCGAAGAGCGGCGCAACGAAGTCGAGAGCGAATTCAACGTAAAGACGGTGGGCGACCTCGCGGATCTCGCGACCGACGCCTACGACGCGATTATCATCTCCACGCCTCCGAATAAACACGGCGACTACATTCGCAAGGCGCTAAACGAGAACAAGCATTTCTTCGTCGAGGTGACGACGAGCGATGATGGGTATGACGAAGTTTTGACCGCGCCGAAAGACGACGGCCTCGTGCGCGCGCCGTCATGCACGTATCGGTTTTACGCGCCCATCAAAGAGATGAAGCGACAACTGGACTCCGGCCGCATTGGGAAGCTGCTCGCGTTTCAACATCACATGGGACAATACCTTCCGGATTGGCATCCGTGGGAAGATTATCGCCACGTGTATTTTGCGAAGAAAGAAACAAGCGCCATTCGGGAGATGTTTCCCTTCGAGCAGATCTGGTTGTCCTGGCTTGCCGGCGCCTCGATCGACTCGGTTGCGGGATTTATCGGTAAAATATCCGATTTGGACATGGACGCGGACGATTATCTCTCGGCGGCGGTTCGCTATGAAAACGGCGTGATCGGCAATACGATGATCGACGTGATTTCGCGTAAACCGACTCGTCGAGTGCGCCTACTCGGCACCGAAGGCGTGATCGATTGGGAGCTCTCGAGTCCGACGCTTCGAATTTATGACGCCAAGACCAAAGAAACCGAGGAAGTGCCTATCGACATGGGAAAGCCCGTTGAAGGGTATGTGACGGCAGAAGACATGTATGTGGCGGAGATGGGGACTTTTCTTCGGGCGCTGCGCGGGGAGGCCCCGTGGCCCTATTCCTTCGAGGAAGATCTGCGGAACCTACGTGCCTTGTACGATTTGGAGCAATCGGGTAAGACAGAGGCGTAAACATGCCGTCTGTTGAGCCAAAACTTTCGCCTTCGATTCGGATCGGGGCACGACTGGTTGGCGAAGGTCAGCCGGTGTTTGTCATTGCCGAGGCAGGGGTCAACCACAACGGGAATCTTGAAACGGCGTTGCGTCTCGTAGATGCCGCTGCCGACGCGGGAGCCGACGCGGTGAAGTTCCAGACGTTCAAGGCCGAGGAACTCGCGGTTGAGGCGGCCGGAATGGCCGAATACCAGAAATCGAATCTTGGCATGCAGGAAAGCCAACTCGCGATGTTGAAGAAACTCGAGCTGGCGGAAGCCGATTATCCGGCGATCATCGCGCGCTGTCGCGAGCGAAATATTTTATTTCTTTCGACGCCGCATAGCGGACAGGGGAGCCTGGAGTTTCTCGCGCGTCTCAACGTACTCGCGTTCAAGTTCGGATCTGGCGAGATCACCAACCTTCCGTTTCTGCGCTCTGCCGCGCGCTACGGCCGCCCGCTCATCCTCGGAACGGGCATGTCCACGCTCGACGAAGTGCAAGAGGCGTACGAGGCGATGCACGACGTCGGCGCGCGCGAGATCGTCTTTTTGCATTGCACGTCCAACTACCCCTGCCGGCTCGTTGAAGTGAACCTGCGCGCGATGCGCACGATGGCCGAAGCGTTCCCGACGCCGGTGGGATATTCGGACCATACGCTCGACATCCAGGTGCCGGTGATGGCGGTCGCGATGGGCGCGTCCGTGATCGAAAAACATTTCACGTTGAGCCGGTCGATGCCGGGTCCGGACCACGCTTCCTCGCTCGAACCCGACGAGTTGAAGCGCATGGTTCTCGCGATCCGCAAGGCCGAAACGATTCTCGGAAGCGCGCACAAGCGCCCGAACCCGAGCGAGTTTTCCACCATGGCGGTTGCGCGCAAGAGTCTCGTGACGACCGCGCCCGTCCGTGCGGGAGAGCGGTTCACCGCGTCGAACGTCGGCATCAAGCGTCCGGGAACCGGCTTGCTTCCCAACCTGTACGATCGTTTACTGTCACATGCCGCCAAACGCGACTTGTCGTCCGGTCATGTCCTGACGCCGGACGATGTCGCCGGTTGGGGCGTTTGATTTGCTATGACTGAACCGCGTCGCATCGCCTATCTCACAGGGTCTCGCGCGGATTTTGGTTTGATGACGCCCGTGCTGGAAGCGATCGAGCGGCATCCCGATCTTTCGTTAGTGATCTATATTGCGGGCGAGCATCTTTCCGAGGCACATGGCCAGACGCATCGAGAAGTTGCGAAGCTGTTTCCGAACGCCAAGGTACTGGATGCGCGTATTGCGGGCGATACGCATGAGCATCACGCGCGATTTACGTCGCGATTGCATCACGAACTCACCGAAGCGTTGGTTGTTGAACGTCCGGACGCATTGCTGCTGCTCGGCGACCGACCGGAAATGCTTACCGGCGCGCTCACGGCGACGTATTTACGCATTCCGATCGTGCATCTTCACGGCG